>ERZ1023261.94-NODE-94-length-42045-cov-6.288092_pt1 | contig 42045 bp, 29 predicted proteins | sample MGYA00521234_ERZ1023261 | MGnify/ENA primary metagenome ERZ1023261 (study PRJEB32759, sample SAMN07749871) | skin metagenome | biome: transportation; feature: city; material: polyester macromolecule | host: Homo sapiens | place: Hong Kong:TC line | collected...
TTCGCGTTCGGCGAGCTGATCGACGAGGGCGGCCTCCCCGGCTGGCTGGCCCAGCAGCCGTTGAACGGGCAGGTGATCGGCTACGATCCGCGCCTGCACAGCCCCGACGCCATCGCCAAGCTGCAGCACAGCACCCGCGCCGGCAAGTTCGACACCTACAAGGAATACGCCCAGCTCATCAACGACCAGTCCAGGCGCCACCTGACGCTGCGCGGCCTGTTCGAGTTCAAGATCGATCCTGCCAAGGCCATCCCTGTGGACGAGGTCGAGCCCGCCAAGAACATCGTGAAGCGTTTCGCCACCGGAGCGATGTCGTTCGGCTCCATATCCCGTGAAGCGCACACCACGCTCGCCATCGCCATGAACCGCATCGGCGGCAAGTCGAACACCGGCGAGGGCGGCGAGGACCTCGAGCGGCTCATGGACCCGACCCGCCGCAGCGCGATCAAGCAGGTCGCCTCGGGCCGCTTCGGCGTGACCTCGGTGTACCTGACGAACGCCGACGACATCCAGATCAAGATGGCCCAGGGCGCCAAGCCCGGCGAGGGCGGCCAGCTGCCCGGGCACAAGGTGTACCCGTGGGTGGCGCGCACCCGGCACAGCACGCCGGGCGTGGGGCTCATCTCGCCCCCGCCGCACCACGACATCTACTCGATCGAGGACCTCGCGCAGCTCATCCACGACCTGAAGAACGCCAACCCCTCGGCGCGGGTCCACGTCAAGCTCGTGTCCGAGATCGGGGTCGGGACGGTCGCCGCCGGCGTGAGCAAGGCGCACGCCGACGTCGTCCTCGTCTCGGGCCACGACGGTGGGACGGGCGCCTCGCCGCTCACCTCGCTCAAGCACGCAGGTGGCCCGTGGGAGCTCGGCCTGGCCGAGACCCAGCAGACGCTCGTCCTCAACGGGCTGCGCGACCGGATCGTCGTCCAGGTCGACGGGCAGATCAAGACCGGCCGCGACGTCGTGGTCGCCGCCCTCCTGGGCGCCGAGGAGTTCGGCTTCGCGACCGCCCCGCTCGTCGTCAGCGGCTGCATCATGATGCGCGTCTGCCACCTCGACACCTGTCCCGTCGGCGTCGCCACGCAGAACCCGGAGCTGCGCGCCCGGTACTCGGGCAAGCCCGAATTCGTCGAGACGTACTTCGAGTACATCGCCGAAGAGGTCCGCGAGCACCTGGCGGCGCTCGGCTTCCGGTCGATCGAGGAGGCGGTCGGTCAGGTCGCGGCCCTCGACATCGCCAAGGCGGTCTCGCACTGGAAGGCCTCCGGCCTCGACCTCGCGCCGATCCTTGCCGAGGCGACCCCGGCGGAGGGCCAGGACCGGTACTGCACCCAGCCGCAGGACCACGGCCTCGAGCGGGCGCTCGACCACGAGCTCATCGCCCTGGCCCGCCCCGCCCTCGACGACGGCGCTCCGGTGACGGGGACCCTCGCGGTCCGCAACGTCAACCGGACCGTCGGCACGATGCTCGGCCACGAGGTGACCAAGCGCTACCCCGAGGGCCTGCCCGACGGGACGATCGACCTCACGCTCACGGGCACCGCGGGCCAGTCGTTCGGCGCATTCCTGCCCAAGGGCGTCACGCTGCGCCTCGTCGGCGACGCGAACGACTACGTCGGCAAGGGCCTGTGCGGCGGTCGCGTCGTCGTCCGCCCGCAGGACGACGGTCGGCTCGTGGCCGAGGAGAACGTCGTCGCCGGCAACGTCATCGGCTACGGCGCGACGACCGGTGAGATCTTCCTGCGCGGCATCGCCGGCGAGCGCTTCTGCGTCCGCAACTCGGGCGCGACCGCGGTCGTCGAGGGCATCGGCGACCACGGCTGCGAGTACATGACCGGGGGCGAGGTCGTCATCCTCGGCCGGACCGGGCGGAACTTCGCAGCCGGCATGTCCGGGGGCGTGGCCTACGTCCTCGACCTCGACGCGGACCTGGTCAACCCTGAGCTCGTCGACATCCAGGGCCTGCGCCCGTCCGACGTCGAGCGGGCCCGCGAGCTGCTCGAGGCGCACGTGGAGCACACCGGTTCGAGCCTGGCGCAGTCCCTGCTGGCCGACTGGCCCACCGCGGCCGCGCGCTTCTCGCTCGTGCTCCCGCGCGACTACCAGCGGGTCCTCGACGTCCGCGCCGCGGCGCAGGCGGAGGGGCTCGACATCGATGGAACCGAGGTCTGGGACCGGATCATGGAGGCTTCCCGTGGCTGACCCGCACGGCTTTCTCAAGCACCGCGAGCGCGAGCTCCCGGCCCGGCGCCCCGTCCCGGTGCGCCTCATGGACTGGAAGGAGGTCTACGAGAACCGCGACCTCGACCAGCTCCGGCGGCAGGCGAGCCGGTGCATGGACTGCGGCATCCCGTTCTGCCACTCCGGCTGCCCGCTGGGCAACCTCATCCCGGAGTGGAACGACCTCGCGTGGCGCGGCGACTGGCGCGAGGCGATCGAGCGCCTGCACGCGACGAACAACTTCCCCGAGTTCACCGGCCGCCTGTGCCCGGCCCCCTGCGAGACCGCCTGCGTCCTGGGGATCAACCAGCCCGCGGTGACGATCAAGGAGATCGAGGTCTCGACGATCGAGGTCGCGTTCGGCTTCGGCGGGGTGCAGCCCCAGCCGCCGGACCGCCTCACGGGCAAGACGGTGGGGGTCATCGGCTCCGGTCCGGCGGGCCTCGCGGCCGCGCAGCAGCTGACGCGGGCCGGTCACACCGTCGCCGTCATCGAGCGTGCCGACCGCGCGGGCGGCCTGCTGCGCTACGGCATCCCCGAGTTCAAGATGGAGAAGTCGGTCGTCGACCGGCGCCTGGCCCAGATGACCGCGGAGGGCACCCGCTTCCGTACGGGCGTCGACGTCGGGGTCGACATCACCGGTGATGAGCTGCGCGCACGGTACGACGCGATCGTCCTGGCCATCGGCTCGACCCGGCCGCGGGACCTGCCGGTTCCCGGTCGCGAGCTCGACGGCATCGTCCAGGCGATGGACTACCTCCCGCAGGCCAACCGGGTCGCGGTCGGCGACGAGGTGACCGGGCAGATCACCGCCGAGGGCAAGGACGTCGTCGTCATCGGCGGCGGGGACACCGGCGCCGACTGCATCGGCACCGCGCTGCGGCAGGGCGCCCGCTCGGTGACGAGCCTGGAGATCATGCCGCGCCCGTCCGAGGACCGGCCCGAGACCCAGCCCTGGCCGACCTACCCGATGATCTACCGGGTCGCCTCGGCCCACGAGGAGGGCGGGGAGCGCGAGTACGCGGTCTCCACCTCCGAGATCCTCGGCGAGGACGGCCGGGTGACCGGTCTTCGGGTGACCGAGGTGCGTCGCACCGAGGGCGGGTTCGAGCCGGTGGAGGGGACGGAGCGGGTCATCCCGGCCCAGCTCGTGCTCCTCGCGATGGGCTTCGTCGGTCCGGAGACGGACGGCGTCGTCGAGCAGCTCGGGCTCGAGCTCGACGAGCGGGGCAACATCCGTCGCGACCGGTCGTACATGACGAACGTCCCCGGTGTCTTCGTCGCCGGTGACGCGGGCCGCGGGCAGTCGCTCATCGTGTGGGCGATCGCCGAGGGCCGCTCCGCGGCGCAGGGGGTCGACGCGTGGCTCACCGGGTCCTCGGCGCTGCCGCGCCCGGTGAACCCGACGGACCGGCCGCTCGTCGTCTGACGGGCGACGCCCGGCGGACGCGGGCGTGAACGGCGATCGACGGGGTCGTGACGCGTGGAGTGCCGCGTCACGACCCCGCGGTCGTTCCTCCTAGGGTGGGTGACATGCGCCGCGCCAAGATCGTCTGCACCCTCGGCCCTGCCACCAGCGCACCCGACCGACTCGTCGCGCTCGTCGAGGCGGGCATGGACGTCGCCCGGCTCAACCTCTCCCACGGCACCCACGCAGACCACGCCCGCGTGTACGCGGACGTGCGCGCGGCGAGCGACCAGGTCGGCCACGCGGTCGGCGTGCTCGCCGACCTGCAGGGGCCGAAGATCCGCACGGGCCGGTTCGTCGACGGCGGCGTGGAGCTCGTCGCGGGCGAGCAGTTCACCATCACGACGCGGGACGTGCCCGGGGGCCTGCACGAGGTCTCGACGACGTACCCGGGCCTGCCGCTGGACGTCTCGCCCGGCGACCGGATCCTCGTCGACGACGGGAAGATCTCCCTCGTCGCGATCGCCGTGACGGACACCGACGTCGTGACGACCGTCGTCGAGGGCGGCCGGATCTCGAACAACAAGGGCATCAACCTCCCCGGCGTCGCCGTCTCCGTGCCCGCTCTCAGCGAGAAGGACGAGGACGACCTGCGCTGGGCGCTCCGGACGGGCGTCGACATGGTCGCCCTGTCCTTCGTCCGCGAGGCCTCCGACGTCACCCGGGTGCACGCGATCATGGACGAGGTCGGTCGGCGCGTGCCCGTCATCGCCAAGATCGAGAAGCCGCAGGCGGTGGACAACCTCGCCGCGATCATCGAGGCCTTCGACGGCGTCATGGTCGCCCGCGGTGACCTGGGCGTCGAGCTGCCCCTGGAGGAGGTCCCGCTCGTCCAGAAGCACGCGGTCGAGATGTGCCGCCGGCAGGCCAAGCCGGTCATCGTCGCCACACAGGTCCTCGAGTCGATGATCGAGGCACCCAGGCCGACGCGCGCCGAGGCCTCCGACGCGGCCAACGCGGTGCTCGACGGGGCCGACGCGCTCATGCTCTCGGGGGAGACGAGCGTCGGCGCCTACCCCATCGAGGCCGTGCGGACGATGGCGCGGATCATCGAGACGACGGAGGAGGACGGCATGCACCGGCTCGCGCTGACGACGAAGCCGACGACGAAGGGCGGCGCCGTCACCGCAGCGGCCTCCGAGATCGGCGACATCATCGGCGCCCGCTACCTCGTCGTCTTCACGACGTCCGGGGACGCCGCGCGACGCCTGGCCCGGACCCGGTCGAAGATCCCGATGCTCGCCTTCACCCCCTTGGGGGAGACGCGCTCGAGGCTCGCCCTCACGTGGGGCATCGAGACCTTCCTCGTCCCACCGGTCGAGCACACCGACGAGTTCGCGTACCAGACCGACTCGATCCTCCTGTCCCTCGGGCGGGCCGTCGAGGGCGACCAGGTGATCATCGTCGCGGGCTCGCCGCCCGGGATCCCGGGATCGACCAACGCCCTGCGGGTCCACCGGATCGGTGACGCCCGGCAGGGGAACGCCCCCGCGTACGCAGCCCTCCACTGACGGCTCGCCCCGTCTGCCGACCCCGTGCGCGTCGTACCGCTCGCTAGACTGCCCTCGGTCCGGGCCGGGATGGTGGAACGGCAGACACGGGGCACTCAAAATGCTCTGCCCGCAAGGGCGTGCGGGTTCGAATCCCGCTCCCGGCACGCCCGTCCCCCGGACGGGCGGCACGACAGCCCGGCACGACCTGACACCGCGTCGAGACAGCGAGGTCCACGATGACGCAGCCCCCGACCGCCCCCTCCGCGTCCGGCTCGGAGCGCGAGCCGGACGACAGCCGCGCGCGACGGATCGTGCTCGCCGACGACGAGGCGCTCATCCGCCTTGATCTCGCGGAGATGCTCGAGGACGCCGGGTACGAGATCGTCGGTCAGGCGCCCGACGGTCAGCAGGCGGTCGAGCTCGTGCGCTCGCTCACCCCGGACCTCGCCGTCCTCGACGTGAAGATGCCGGTGATGGACGGCCTCAGCGCGGCGGAGGAGATCGGCCGGGAGCGGATCTGCCCCGTCGTCATGCTCACCGCGTTCAGCCAGAAGGAGCTCGTCGAGCGGGCCCGCGACGCTGGTGTCATGGCGTACGTCGTCAAGCCGTTCACCGCCGGGGACATCGCCCCCGCGATCGACATCGCGCTGTCCCGGTGGTCCGAGATCAGCGCGCTCGAGGCCGAGGTCGCCGACCTCGGCGAGCGGCTGGAGACCCGCAAGGCGGTGGACCGGGCCAAGGGCATCCTCATGCGGCGGCTCGACCTCAGCGAGCCAGACGCGTTCCGCTGGATCCAGAAGACGGCGATGGACCGGCGGCTCGGGATGCGCGAGGTCGCCGACGCGGTCGTCGCGGGGATGGACACCGACTGACCCCGGTCAGCGCAGGAGCACGACCGCCTGGGTGAGCAGCGGCGCGAGGACGAGCGCCGGCAGCAGGTCGCCGACGGGGATCTCGCGCACGCGCATCAGACGGAGCCCGATGCCGACGAGCATGAGGCCCCCGGTCGCGGTGAGCGCCGCGATGTGCGGCTCGGGCAGGACCGACCCGAGGACGAGGCCGAGCAGCGTGAGGCTGCCCTGGACGACGGCGACGGACACGGCGGAGAAGAGGACCCCGACGCCGAAGGAGCTGGCGAAGGCGAGCGAGGCGAAGCCGTCGAGGACCGACTTGAGGACGAGCTGGTCGATGCCGCGGCCGAGCCCGTCGTTGAGCGAGCCGAGGATCGTCAGCGGCCCGACGCAGAACAGCAGCGAGGCGGTGAGCCAGCCCTCGACGAAGCGCTCACGGCCGGCATGGGTGTCGCCGGCGTCCGGGCCGTCGGCGAGGGCCGGGGAGCGCCGGGCGACGAGCCGCTGGACGGTGCCGGCGAGCCCTTCGAGCCGGTCGTCGATCCGCCACCCCGACCCGAGCATCCCGCCGACGACGAGGGAGAAGAGGACGACGAGCACCGGGACACCGGACCCGAGGGCGGCGGTGAGGCTCGGGGAGGTGATCTCGAGCGCGGACAGACCCGCCATGAGGAGGGTGACGAGCCCGAGCCCGTCCGTGCCGACCGACCGGGTGCGCTCGGGGATGCGGTGACCGACGACCATCCCCAGCAGGCTGCCGATGACGACCGTGGCGACGTTGATCGCCGTCCCGGCCCCGACGAACCCGCCGTCCATCAGGCGCCCGGGGCGGCGTCGCGCAGCAGGCAGGTGATCCGGGCCGTGCAGATCCGCCGGTCGTCCTCGTCGGTGACGACGACCTCGTAGCAGGCGAGGGTCGACCCGAGCTGGACCGGCGTCGCGACGCCGGTGACGACGCCGCCACGGGCCGCCCGGTGGTGCGTGGCGTTGATGTCGACCCCGACGGCGATCCGCCCGGGGCCGGCGTGGATCGCGGAACCGATGGAGCCGAGCGTCTCGGCGAGGACGACCGATGCGCCGCCGTGGAGCAGGCCGTAGGGCTGGGTGTTGCCCTCGACCGGCATCCGCGCGACGACCCGGGCCGAGCTGCACAGGACGAGCTCGATCTCCATCCGCTGCGCCAGGCCGCCGGCGCCGCCCGCGAGGACCTGCTCCGTCATGTCCGTCGGGTCGCCCAACCGGGGTTGCTCGTCCACTGCCGCTCCATCTGCTCGGGTCGCGGTCCGGCGGGGTGCCGTCCGTCGACGCTGTCGGTGCACCGGCCTAGGGTGGCATGCCGTGACCCGCCTGCTGCTCCTCGACGGCCATTCCCTCGCGTACCGGGCGTTCTTCGCCCTGCCGGCGGAGAACTTCTCGACCTCGACGGGGCAGCACACCAACGCGGTGTACGGCTTTGTCTCGATGCTCATCAACGTCCTGCGGGACGAGGAGCCGACCCACGTCGGGGTCGCCTTCGACCGCTCCCGCCAGACGTTCCGGGCCGCGGAGTACGAGGAGTACAAGGCCGGCCGGTCGGCGACCCCGACGGAGTTCTCCGGCCAGCTGCCGCTGCTGCGCGAGGTGCTCGACGCCCTGCACATCCGCCACCTCGACGTCGAGGGGTACGAGGCCGACGACGTCATCGCGACGTGGGCGACGCAGGCCCGGACCGCGGGGATGGAGGTCCTCGTCTGCACCGGTGACCGGGACGCGCTCCAGCTCGTCGACGCGGGCACGACCGTGCTGTACCCGCGCAAGGGCGTCTCCGACCTCGCGCGGATGACGCCGGAGGCGGTCCTCGAGAAGTACGGCGTGCCGCCGGAGCGCTATCCCGACCTCGCCGCGCTCGTTGGGGAGTCGAGCGACAACCTCCCGGGGGTGCCCGGGGTCGGTCCGAAGACCGCGGCGAAGTGGATCACGGCCCACGGCGACCTCGCTGGCATCGTCGCCGCCGTCGACACGATCGGCGGCAAGGCCGGGCAGTCGCTGCGCGACCACCTCGACCAGGTGCTGCGCAACCGGCGCCTCAACGAGCTCGTCCGCGACCTCGACCTCGAGGTCGGGGTCGAGGACCTCGAGCGCCGACCGTGGGACCGGGAGGCCGTCCACACGCTCTTCGACGGCCTCGAGTTCCGGGTCCTGCGCGACCGCCTGTTCCAGACCTTCCCCGCCGAGGAGGATGAGGTGGCCGGCGGTGAGCTCGACGTCGACCCGGTGACGCTGACGGGTGACGCGGTCGGGGCGTGGCTCGCAGCGGCCGGGTCCGAGCCGGCCGCCCTCGACGTCGTCGGGACATGGGCGCTCGGCACCGGTGACGCGAGCACGATCGCGCTCGCCGACGGCGCGGGGCGCGCCGCCTGGGTCGACCTCACGGCACTCGATCCCGACGCCGAGACCGCGCTGACGGACTGGCTCGCCGACCCGGGGCGGCCGAAGGTTCTCCACGACGCCAAACCCGCACTGCAGCGGCTCGCGGCCCGCGGCATGGCGCTCGACGGGCTCGCGTGGGACACGGCCCTCGCGGCGTATCTCGTCAAGCCCGACCAGCGCTCGTACGACCTCGACGACCTGCTCGTCCGGCTCACCGGGCAGACCCTCCAGCCGAGGGTCGAGACGGGTCAGGGGATGCTCGCCCTCGACGATGACGTGGACGAGCAGGCCCGGGAGGCGGCCGCCCGCGCGGCCGCGACGGGCCTCGTGCGCGCCGCCCAGGTCACCCCGCTCGAGGAGGCCGGGGGGACGAGCCTGCTGCGGGACGTCGAGCTGCCGCTCGTGCCGGTGCTCGCGCGGATGGAGCGCACGGGCATCGCCGTGGACCTCGACGCGCTCACCGCGCTGGAGAAGGACTTCGCCGACAAGGTGGCCCAGGCCCAGCAGGACGCCTGGGACGCCAATGACGGGGAGGAGGTGAACCTCGGGTCGCCGAAGCAGCTCCAGGTCGTCCTCTTCGAGAAGAAGAACCTCCCGAAGACGCGGAAGACGAAGACCGGCTGGACGACCGACGCCGACGCCCTCACCGACCTCTACGCCAAGACCGAGGACCCCTTCCTCGAGGCGCTCCTGCGGCATCGGGACGCGACGCGGCTGCGGGTCACGGTCGAGGGGCTCATCAAGTCCGTCGGTGATGACGGGCGGATCCACACGACGTACCAGCAGACGATCGCTGCCACCGGCCGGCTGTCGTCGACCGAGCCGAACCTGCAGAACATCCCCATCCGCACCGAGGAGGGTCGGCGGATCCGAGAGGTCTTCGTCGTCGGCGCCGACGAGCAGGGGCCCATGGAGTGCCTCATGTCCGCCGACTACAGCCAGATCGAGATGCGGATCATGGCCCACCTCAGCGAGGACGCCGGGCTCATCGAGGCGTTCCGGACGGGGGAGGACCTGCACCGGTACGTCGGTGCGCGGGTCTTCGACGTCGCCCCCCAGGACGTGACGCCGGAGATGCGATCGAAGGTCAAGGCGATGAGCTACGGCCTCGCGTACGGCTTGTCCGCGTTCGGGCTGTCGAAGCAGCTGTCGATCAGCACCGGCGAGGCCCAGGCGCTCATGGACGACTACTTCGAGCGGTTCGGCGGGGTGCGGGACTACCTGGCCGACGTCGTCCAGGACGCGCGGGCCACGGGGTGGACGGAGACGATGCTCGGGCGGCGCCGCTACCTGCCCGACCTGGGGAGCAGCAACCGGCAGCGGCGAGAGATGGCCGAGCGGATGGCGCTCAACGCCCCGATCCAGGGGTCGGCGGCCGATGTCGTCAAGCTCGCGATGCTCCACACGGACGCCGCGCTGCGGGGCGAGGGGCTCCGCTCGCGCATCCTCCTCCAGGTCCACGACGAGCTGGTGCTCGAGGTCGCGCCGGGGGAGCGGGAGCGGGTCGAGGCCGTCGTCCGGGAGCGGATGGGCGGCGCCCTCGAGCTGAGGGTGCCGCTCGACGTGAGCGTCGGCGCCGGCCGCAGCTGGCACGACGCCGCGCACTGACCCCGGTCAGGGCGCGACGACGACCCCGGCGAGGACCGCCCCCGGGGCCACCCGGGCGCCCTCGAGGACGAGGACACCCTCGAGGCGGGCTCCGGCCCCGACGGTCGCGCCCGCGAGCACGGACGTCCCACCCGTGAGGACCGCGTCGGGTGCGACCCGGGCGGCGTGGTGGCACCACGACTCCCGCACCGGGGTCGACGCGGGCGTCGGCGGAAAGCCGAACCGGACGACGTCGGCCGACGTCGCCGCGAGCGCGGCGGGGGTGCCGACGTCGGCGAAGTAGGCGCTCTCGCGGTGGGCGACGACACCCCCGTCGGCGACGAGGGCGGGGTAGACGTCCCGCTCGAGCGAGACGACGCCCTCGACCGGGACACGCGCGACGGCACGACCGGAGAGGACCACGGTCCCGGCGTTGACCGTCCGGGCCGGTGGGTCCGGCGACTTCTCGAGGAACGCGGTGACCCGGTCGGCATCGGCGCCCCTGCCCCCGCGCACGACGACGCAGCCGTACGGACGTGCGTCATCCACCTCCCGGACGTGCACGACGGCCTGCGGGGCGTCCGGTGCGGCGAAGCGAGCCAGCTGGGTGCGCAGGTCGTGCCCCGTGACGAGGTCCCCGTTGACGACGACGACCCCCTCGTCGGCCTCCAGCTCCGGGCAGGCGTGCCGGAGGCCGCCGCCGGTGCCGCGCGGCTCACCCTCGTCGAGCGCGCGGACCGCGAGCCCCAGCTCGGCACGGGCCGTCTCGACGACCGCGTCGAAGTCGGCGGCCCGGTACGCCGCGGCGAGCGTGACGTCCGCGATCCCGGCCGCTGCCAGCCACCGCAGCTGGTGCAGGACGATCGGCTCGCCGGCCAGTGGCAGGAGCGGCTTCGGCGTCCGGTCGGTCAGCGACCCCATCCGGGTGCCCCGGCCGCCAGCGAGGATGACGGCGTGGCGACTGGCGCGCACCGGTCAGTCCCCCGCCGGGTCCCGGCCGGCCGCGAGCGCCTGGAGCTGGGGTGCCAGCCAGGACCACACGACGGGGGCGGACTGCGCCGTGAAGTGGTACGTGTCCTCGTAGAGCGGCTGACCGTTGATGGTGTCGCTGTAGCCGTCCCGGCACAGGAACGCGTGCTGATCGATGACCGTGACGTCGTTCTTCTCCGCCCAGGCGGCGACGGTGTCGTTGAGCCACCCGACGGCCCGCGGGTCGTTCGCGCGCTCGACCTCGTCGTTCCCGCCGAAGTCGGGGTGCTGGTGGCAGGCGAGGTTGACGATCGCGAACCGGCGGGCGCCGGCGTCCTTCGCCTGCTCGTGGGTCTCGTCGAGCCTCTCGCCCAGCCAGCTCGCGTACTCCTTCGTCGCGAACGAGACCCGGCGGTCCCCGTCGAGGTGGTCGCTGAGCATCGACTCGGCGAGCCAGAGCACGACGGCGCCCGGCTTGGCCTCGCGCATCCGGGTCGGCAGGTCCCTGTGCCACTGCGCGCAGGCCGGCGTCACCCGCTCCTCCTGGCCGTTGAGCAGCTTCGTCGCGTTCAGCGTGTCGCAGCCGACGTTCGTGCTCGCCGCCATCCACAGGTCGGGGTAGTCGCTGCCGGGGTACTTGTCGTACAGGCCCTCGGGCACGGAGTTGCCGACGAAGAAGGCCGTGACGGTCTCGGTGAGCGGGACGTACTCGGGGGCCGTGTACGTCAGCTCGCTGCCGGTCGGCTGCGCGGTGGCGCGACCCACGCGGGGCAGCGCGATCGACCACGCGACGAGCACGGGGACCGCCAGGCCCGCGACCACGGTCCCCACCCGCGGGAACCGGGGGACGAGCGCGCGTGGTCCCCTGCGGCGCACGGGGTTCTCCACGAAGCGGTAGGACAGGTAGGCCGCGGCAGCGGTGAGCAGGAGCTGGAGCGCGATGAGGGCGGCTGGGGGTGCGTCGAGCACCGACCGGTTGAGGAACACCATGATCGGCCAGTGCCAGAGGTAGAGGCCGTAGGACACGAGACCGACGCGGCGCAGCGGCTCCCACGCCAGGACCCGCTGCGCCGGCGAGGACGATCGGGATGCGGCAGCCACGAGCACGAGGGAGAGCGCGGCGCACAGCAGGAGCAGCCCGCCGCGGAACAACCACGCGTCCTGCTCGCCGGCGGTGACGAAGAGCAGCAGCGTCACGAGGAGGATGGGCAGGGCTGCCGGCCGCGCGACCCGGTCGATGCGCTGCCGGGCCATGGCCGGGAGCGAGCCGGGGCCGGGCGAGATGAGGGCTGCCATCGTCGATCCGGCGAGGAGCTCGAAGGCCCGGGTGTCGGTCCCGTAGTACACCCGGCTCGGGTCGCTCGTCGGGTCGTGCAGGAGGGCCATCCACGCGGCAGAGGCGAGGGTGAGGGTCCCGAGCGCGCCGGCGAGCGCGGTCCGCCGATGGCGCAGCCAGGCCAGGAGCGCGGTGACGAGCAGGGGGTAGAAGAGGTAGTACTGCTCCTCCACCGCGAGGGACCACATGTGCCGCAGGGGTGACGGCGCGAGGATCGACCCGAAGTACGCGTCGTCACCGAGGAGGAAGCGCCAGTTGGCGACGTAGAACAGGGCGGCGAGGACGTCGCCGCCGAGGGCTCCCCGGCGCTCGGGCATGGTGAGGACCATCCCGAGGGTGAGCACGGCCGTGAGGACGAGGAAGAGGGCGGGAAGCAGCCTCTTGGCCCGGGCGATCCAGAACCCCAGGAGGTTGATCGACCCCCATCGCCGGTGCTCGCTCAGCAGCAACGAGGTGATGAGGAAGCCCGAGATGACGAAGAAGACGTCGACCCCGAGCCACCCACCCGGCGCGAACCGGGCCAGGCCCTGCCGCTCGAGGGCGTGGTAGGCGATGACCGCGACGACCGCGATCGCCCGCAGCCCGTCGATGGCCGGGCGGTACGCGAGCGAGACATGGGCCGGGCGGCGCGACCGTGGCTGTTCTGCCCGGCCACCGCCGGCTGGTCGGGGGGAGGTCATTCCGCTCCGTTCCTGTGGTCCTGAGTGACTCGTGGGTAGCATGCCACCCATGCCTGACGACCTCCCCGAGACGCGCACCCTTCTCAGCCTGCGACCCGGCAGCAAGGCCGCGCTCGTGCTCGGCGTCCTCCTCCTGCTGCTCGCCGTGTATTTCTACGCCACCCCGACCTACGTCCTGCAGAGCAAGGGCGGCATCTTCGTCTGCGGGTCGCCGATGAGCCCGAACGACGACGAGGTCGCGACGTCCACGTGCGAGATCCCCGAGCGGATCCAGCGCAACCGTGCGTTCCTGGCGGGCGCGAGCGGCCTGGCGACCATCGGCCTCGGCCTCGCGCTCTTCGGGGCCGACCGACGCCGGGAGGCCCGGCCGGTGTGGGACGAGGACGAGGACCCGCGTCCGTACGCCGTCCGGCGCGAGGGCCGCGACCCCCGCCGCGCGGGCGACGGGCGTCCTGCGCGCCGCGTCGCCCCCGATGACATCGACCGTGTCGACGAGCCCGCCCGCACCCGGCGTGGGGCGGTCGACGCGGAGCGCCGCACGAGTCGGCGTGCCGACGACGCCGTGGACGACGACTGGACGCTCGGCACCGATCGCTGATGGACATCAGCGCCTTCCTCGACGCGTCCGACGACCTGTTCACGGGAGACCCCGGCAGGACCGGCCCCCGGGACCCCGCTCATGCCGCGCTGTGCGAGCGCGTTGCCGGGATGACGACCGCCAACGAGGTCGCCGTCCTCAACCTCGCGGCGTCCCTGCTGCCCGAGGGTGAGTGCTATCTCGAGGTCGGCACCTTCCGCGGACGGTCGATCTGCGGCGCCGTCCGCGGGGTCGACGGTGGGCGCTACTACGCCATGGAGAACTTCGTCGAGTTCGGCATGCTCGGGCAGGAGGCCCGCGCCGAGCTGCTGCGCAACCTCGACGAGCACACCGGTCACGCCGACGTCACCCTCCTCGAGGGCGACGCCTTCACGCTGCTGACGCGGCCGGGAGTCGTCGACCGCCCGATCGGGGTGTACTTCTACGACGGGGAGCACACGACGCTCTCGCACTACGTGGCCCTCGGGGTCATCGAGCCGCTCCTGGCGGACGAGGCCCTCGTCCTCGTCGACGACGCCACCTGGCCCGTGGTCGAGCGGGCGCACCGGGCCTACCTCGCCCGGCATCCCGGGTGGAGCGTCGTCCGACGCTGGGATGCCCGGACCAACGACGACCCGCTGTGGGCCAACGGGCTGCACGCCCTGCGCTGGGTCCGGCCGGCGGGTGCCCGACGCGGGCTCGCGCCCGACGTGCGCGCGGCGCTCACGCTCCAACGCCGCGTGGTCGGCCCCGCCCGCGGTCTCGTGTGGCGGGCGGGGCACCGGTTCCCGGCGGTCGTCCCGCTGCTCAAGCGGATCAACCCGACCGGGGGCACGAGCGTGCGCTCGGACGACGAGGCCTGACCCTCACTCCCGTGCGTCCGCGGTGACGGCCTCGACGACCTCGGGGGAGCCCGGGGCCGGCACGGGCGCCCCGCGCGGGACGAGGACGGCTCCGACGAGGGCCACCGCGGCGGCGCTGAGTGCGGCCGCTCCGAGGACCTCCATGGGCGTGTCGTGCAGCCACAGGGTGACGAGCGCGACCTCCGCCGCGACCGCACCCCACGTGAGGAGGCTCAGGGTGTGGCGGTCGCGTCCCATCTCGGCGAAGAGCCACACCTGGATCACTGCCCACAGGGTGCCGAGGGTGGCAGACCAGACGAGGAGGTCCTCGGCCCCGACGTAGGTCGGCCCGCCGGTGACGGACACGAGGAGGTGGGGGACGGCCGAGCAGATCCCGGCCACGGCGGCGCCCAGGGCGAGGACGAGCAGGCCGGCCCGGTGGAGGGTCCGGCGCCCGGCCCCCTCGCCGACCGCCGGGACGATGCTCAGCGCGACGAACTGCGTGCCCCAGAACACGAGGCGTCCGAAGAGGGCCGCCAGCGCGTAGTCGCCCGACTCCTGCCGGCTCAGGTGGTGGCGGGCGAGGACGACGTCGATGCTCGAGAGGGTGATGAGGGCCGCGAGCGTGAGGTTGCTGCGCATGAGCTCCCGCAGCACGGCGAACCGCTGGCCCGACGGGTCCGGCCGCCCGACGAGCCCACGGCACAGCCAGGCCCCCACGAGGCAGGTGACGCCCGCCGCGACGAACATCGCGGCGAAGACCTCCGCCAGACCGAGGTCGAGGACGACGGTCACGGCGGCGGCCGCGAGCCGGGTGGCCGCGGTCGTGAGGTAGAGGAGGGAGAGGGCACCGAGCCGCTCACGGCCCAGCAGCACGCCCTGGAAGGTGCCGGTGACCGTCATCGCCGGGACGAGGAGGCCCAGCCACACGGCCGCCCACACCGACGGCAGGTGCAGGCCCGCGGTGATGGCCGGGGCGAGCGCGATCGTCGCCGCCCCGATGAGCCCGCCGACGGAGGCCGCCGTCGTCAGGGCACCGTGGCCCGGGCCGGTCGCGCCCGCGCTGTGCCGGCGTGCGACGACGATCTGGAAGGCCCCGGCGGGGATGGACAGGATCACGCCGTAGGAGTTGAGTGCCGCGAAGCCGCCGTAGACCTCGGCCCGCAGCGTCGTGCTCAGGAGCATCATGAACGCGTAGCTCATGACGTTCGCCACACCCATGGCGATGCCCAGGAGCAGACCTGCGGTGAGGCGATGGCGATGGCCTCCGGCGCGCTCGCCCGTCATGCCGCGTCCTCCGTCCCTCCCGGCTCCCCGGCGGGGTGCCCGGTGCAGGTTACTCGGGCGTTAGGATCGGTGATCGCTCGTCCGCGCCCGGGCGAGGACGCCGACCCGCCCGCCACCCGACTGGAGATCCGATCGTGCGACCGCCGAGGACGCTCCGTCGCCCGGGTGGTGATGTCGTCCACCGGGTGACCGTGGCCCTCTCGGTCCTCCTCCTCGCGGCCGTCGTCTTCCTCAACGGTCTGGGCACCTTCAACACCGACATCAAGCCCGAGGTCTACCTCGCTCCCGACCGGATGCTCGCGCGGAACCTCAGTGCCTGGCTCGACTCGCCGTACCTCGGCTCGCCGAACTTCAACGTCGGTCTGGTGCCCGTGCTCGTGGTCACCGCCCTCCTGCGTGCCGTCGGGCTCGGGCCGGAGATGGCGTTCAAGGCGTATCACCTCGCCCTCTGGCTGATCGCCGCGTGGGGCGCATCGCGGCTGCTGCGCACCCTCGTGCCTCGCGCCGGGCGGTGGGCCGGGTTCGTCGCCGGTGCGGCCTACCTCGCGAACCCCTATGCCGTCACGGCCGGGGCGACGCTGGCGATCGCGCTTCCTTTCGCCCTCCTGCCGTGGCTGCTCCTGTGCCTGGTGCGGGCGCTCCGCGCACCCTCGTCGTGGGCGTGGCCGGCCGCCTTCGGGCTCGTGTTCGCCGGGATGAGCGGCATGAACGTCGCGGTGGTCCCCGTGCTCCAGCTGCTGGCGGTCGTTCCCGTGGCGTGGATGATCCAGCGCGAGCAGGGGCACTCCCTGCGAACGGTCGTCCGGGTGGTGGCCCGGTGCGCACTCTTCGTCGTCGGCCTGTCGCTGTACTGGTTGCTCCCGGCCATCTCCGCGGTGACGACCGGGTCCCAGATCGTCGAGGGGAGCGAGACGCTCGACGGGATCGCGAAGGTGTCCTCCTTCGTCGAGGTCCTGCGCGGGCTCGGGATGTGGTCCCTCTACGGCCACTCGGACAGCGGCCCGTGGATCCCGCAGCACGCGGTCTACCTGACCAGCCCGATCGTCATCATCATCACGGTGCTGTGGCCGGTGCTCGCGCTCCTCGCGCTGCGCGTCGTCCCGGCGCGGCTGGCCCACCTCGTCGCGGCGACCGCCGGCATGGCCGCCGTCGTCATGGTCGGGCTCTTCCCCGGCGGGGCAGGCAGCTCGCCGTTCGGCCGGGCGCTCGCCCTGGGCTTCGCGCACATCGGCCCGATGCTGGCGTTCCGGACGACGAACAAGATCGGCGCCGTGCTCGTGCTTGCGTTCGCGCTCGCGCTGGGCGCCGCGGCCGTCCGGGTCCTGCCACGGATGATGCGCACCGCGGGCGTCGCGCCCGTCGCGCTGAGCGCCCTCCTCGTCCTCCTCGTCGGCTGGACGGCCCCTGCGCTCACCGGCGGCCTGTACATCTCCGAGCTCGACGTGCCGGACTACTGGCACGAGGCCGCCGAGGCGGTCGACGCGGGGGACCCCGCTGCGCGCGTCCTTCTTCTGCCCGGGCAGACGAGGTCGTCCTACCGGTGGTCGCAGGAGCGTCCCGACGACCTGCCCAACAGCCTCTTGGCGCGTGACGCGGTGATCCCGGAGACGACGCCGAACACCTCCCCCTGGGGCGGGAACTACCTCGCCGCGCTCGACGACACCCTTCAGAGCGGGTCCGCATCGGACAGCGAGATCTCGACCTACGCGCGCTACCTCGGCGCCGACCAGGTCCTCCTGCGTCATGACATCGCGTGGGAGCCGGCCGGCGGGGCGCGGCCGGCGATCACCGCCGCCGCGCTCGCCGACGACCCGGGGCTCGTCGCCATCCGCAACTTCGGCCGGCCCGGCCAGAACACGCAGTCGCCGTCGAGCCCTCCGACCTCGAGCGAGGAGCTCCTGCTGCCGCCCGTGCAGCTGTACGGGGTCTCTCGTCCGCAGCGGGTCGTCCGCGCCCAGTCGGCCGCGGGATCGGTGGTCGTGTCCGGCGACGGCTGGGCCCTCGCTCCGATGGCCCGCGCGGGGATGCTCGAGGACTCGCCCGCCTTCCGGTACGCGGCCGACCTCACATCGGGCCAGCTCGCCGCGAGCCTGGGGCCGCGGTCGCGCATGGTCCTCACGGACACCAACCAACGCCGGGCGGCGATCACCAACCGCCTCACCGCGAACGAAGGGGCCGCCCTCGCCGAGGACGAGGAGCTCGGGGTGACCCGGACCCTCGGGACGAACCCCGACGACCAGACCGTCCTGGAGCGCCGCGGGGTCCGGGTGCGCGCGAGCGACCAGGGCGGGGCCTTCTTCGACACGCCCTACGGCGTCCCCGAGAACGTGATGGACGGTGATCCGGCCACCTCCTGGCTGTTCGGGGACTTCGGCCGGGCCGTCGGGCAGGAGCTGACGATCGACCTGCCGACCGCGCGCAGGGTGGACGCGCTCCGCCTCACCCAGGCGCAGGTGGGTGCGGTGACGATCGACGAGGTGCGCGTCCGGGCGGGGTCGGTCGAGCGGACCGTCCGGCTCCGGAGCACGCCGACGACGGTCGACCTCGGCGGTGTCTCCACCGACCGCATCACGGTTCAGGTCGTGTCCACCGCGGGGGAGGGGTTCAACCTCGTCGGGCTCTCCGAGGTCGAGGTCCGACCCCGCGGCGCGACGACCGCCGGGCGCCAGGCTGACCGGGCCGAGCGCACCCTCCGCGCCCCGCTCACGCTCGATCAGCGGTACGGCGATCTCGGCGCGAGCGATCGGCGGCGGTTCGCCCAGACCCCGCTCGACGTCCTGCTCACCCGCGTGCGGAACACGGCCGACCCGGGCGACGACACCGAGACGACGCTGCGCCGGTCGTTCCGGCTGCCCGACGACCGGCGGTTCCGCGCGGCGGCGGACGTCCGCGTCGTCGGCGACGTCGAGGGCGTCCAGGACCAGCTCGCCGGCTACGACCGGACCTTCCGGGTGCGCTCGAGCCGGGTCTGGTTCGACGACAACGACGCCCGGGCGTCCCAGGCCGCTGACGGCTCGTCCCGGACCGCCTGGGTCCCTGGCGGCACCATGCGCGGTGCGTGGTGGGAGATGACCGGACCACGGCGGCCCATCGAGAAGATCGTCGTCGAGCAGCGCCCCGGCTACGGGTCGGCGCGGGTGGGGACCCTGCGGGCCGCGCGCCTGACCGTCCACGTCGACGGCACGCGCGTCGCGTCGGTCGAGTCCGGCCTCGGGCGCACCGCGATCCCCATCCCGGCCAAGGACGGCCGGCCGCTGCGCGGTCGCACCGTCCGGGTCGTCATCGATGCGGTCGCCGGCGACGAGGAGACCTCCGTCCCCGCGCGCTTCGTCACCATCGACACCGGTGTCACCGTCCGACGGGTGCGACCGCAGGCCAGCAGCTGTGTCACCGTCGCCCGGATCGACGGCGGGCCTCTGCGGATGCGCCCCGAGCAGGGGGAGGTTGCGCGCGCGACGCAGCCGGGGACCCGGTGGCGGGCGTGCCGCCCGCTCGCGCTCGACTCGGGCGACCACGACGTCGAGCCCGTCGACGGCATCGTGCTCGACGGCCTCGACCTGCGAGACACGATCGGCACCACCGAGGTGGCACCCGCTCCTCCGCCGACCGTGCGCACGACAGACGGATTCGCCTCGAGCAAGCGCATCGACGTCGGGCGGGCCAGCGGTCCCTACGTCCTGTCGATCGGGCAGGGGTACGACCCCCGCTGGCGCGCGACCGCGAACGGCAAGGACCTCGGTACCCCCGTCGTCGTCAACGGGTACGCGACGGGCTGGCTCGTCGAGGACACCGACGCGCAGCAGATCGTCGTGCGGTACGCGCCGCAGGACCGGGCGAACGTCGCGATGATCGCGAGCCTGCTCGTCATGCTCGCCGCCCTCGTCCTCGTCCTCCACGCCGCCGGTCGACGGCACGGAACGTGGACGCGTCTGCATGCGTGGTGGCGCGAGCAGCGGGCCGGGCTGCGCCCCGCCGACGACGAGGAGGACGTCACACCGGAGGACGTCGCGCCGCTCGTGGAGCCGGCCGCTCCCGTCGTGACTGCGCCGGCGTCGGTGTCCGGCGTGGCCGTATCGGGGGCGACCGGGGCCGGGGCGACCGGGGCCGAGCAGGACCCGGACGAGGTGCTCGTCAGCCCGTTCCCCGGCCTGCCGCGGCCGGTCCTCGAGGTGCTCGTCCTCGCGGTGAGCGGGATCGCTGCGGGCTGGGCCGGCCTGGCGGCCGCCGCCCTGGCCGTCCTGCTCCTGCGGACCGGCAGGGTCGGCCCGCGCCGCCTCGTCGATCTCGGCGCGCTCCTCGTCCTGCTCGCGGGCGTCGCCTACGTCGTCGTCCACCGCTCCACGATCAACGACGTGAGCGCCGACTTGATCTCGCAGAACCTGTGGCCCCACCGGATCGCCGGCGCCGGCCTCGTCCTCGCCGTCATCGGCGGCCTCCTGCGCGGTGGCCCCCTCGACGGAGGCCCGGTCCCCGCCGGGCCGTCCGGACCTCGACCCCCACGTCCGCGCCGGAGCTGGCGCCCTGCTCTCCGACGTACCCCCAGAGAGGACCCACGATGAGCACCGCGCTGCCCGTGATCAGCGTCATCGTCCCGACCCGCAACAACGTCCGGACGATCGAGGCGTGCCTGGCCTCCGTCCGCGCCCAGACCCACGAGGCGGTCGAGCTCGTCGTCGTCGACAACCACTCGGACGACGGGACGCCGGAGATCGCCCGCCGACTCGCCGACACCGTGCTCACCGTCGGCCCCGAGCGTTCGGCGCAGCGCAACGCGGGGATCGAGGCGGCGACGGGGGAGTGGGTCGTCTGGCTCGACAGCGACATGATCCTCCCGCCGACGACGCTCGCGGTCGCGCTCGCCACCGCCCTCGAGGAGGACGCCGTCGGTGTCGCCCTCCCCGAGCGCACCATCGGCGACGGCTTCTGGACGGCGTGCCGGGCCCTCGAGCGCTCCTGCTACCTCGACGACCCGTGGCTGCACAACCCGCGCCTGGTCCGGCGCGCCTACCTCGTCGACGGCGGCGGTTTCCACCTGGCGATGTCCGGGCCGGAGGACGCCGACCTGCGGCTGCGGATGCACGCCGACGGCTCCCGCATCGCGCTCGCCCCGATCCTCGTCGACCACGACGAGGGGCGGCTGACCGTGGCCGACGTCCTGCGCAAGCGCTACTACTACGGCCGGTCCATCCCGGCGTTCGCCGAGCGTCACGACGGCGCCGTCGCCGCACAGGGGAAGGCCGTCCTGGCCTCGTACGTCCGCAACCGCGGGACGCTCCTGCGCGACCCCCTCCACGCGGTCGGGATGGTCGCCCTGCGCGGCCTCGAGGCGGCCGGGTACGCCCTCGGTGCCCGGCGGGGCCGCCGGGACGCGCGGAGGACGGGCGCCTGATGGAGCCCGATGCCCGGCCGACCCTCGGTGCCCCCACCGCGCCGCGGCGGATGCTGTGGGTCTCGCTGCCCGACCAGCGACCGCGCCGCGAGCTGTACTGGATGTCCCGGATGCCCGACACCCGGGTGCGTGCGCTCGCGCGGCAGGAGCCCGTCGGAGACATCGACTGGGTGCCGAGCACGTACGTCCGGCCGATCCGGCGGTTCGTCGAGGCCGGCGCGCTCGCCTGGGTGCGCGGCCTCGACGAGCAGGACCCTGCGGACCACGACTGGGTGACCTCGCTCGAGCTGTGCTCGCTCGTCACCGGCCAGGCCTCCCGCTGGCGGGCTCGCGCGCGCCGCCGGGGGACCGCTGTCCGGCAGGCGGTCATCACGTGGGAGAACCTGCCCGACCAGCCGCTGTACCGGGTGCCGCCGTACCGGCAGGCCCTCGAGTCCTGCCGCGACGCCGACCTTCTTCTGTGCATGGTCGACGCCGCCCGCGACCACCTCCTGGCCAACGGTTTCGACGACGAGCGGATCCGGGTCGTCAAGCCGGGGATCGACGTCGACGTCTTCACTCCCGCCCAGACACCCGTGCAGGAGCCGGTCGTCGCGTTCGTCTCGCCGCTCGCGCCGAACAAGGGCATCGACCGGGTCATGGACGCGATGCGGATCGTCCGCCGTCACGAGCCGGACGCGCGCCTGGTCGTCGCCGGCCGCGGCCCGATGCTCGAGGACGTCCTGCGCGAGCAGGAGCGCACGGGCGGCGCCGTCCGGCACGCCGGCTCGCTCGACGCCCACGGGGTCGCCGACCTGCTCCGGTCCGCCGCCGTGTTCACCACCGCCCCGCGGCCGACGTGGAAGTGGACCGAGCAGCTGGGTCTGGCCTACCTCGAGGCGCTCGCGTGCGGGCTGCCGATCACGTCGGTGCGGTGCGGGACGAACGACGAGGCCGTCCACGCCCCGAACCTCCTCGTCGACGACGACGCCGAGGCGCTGGCCGACGGCCTGCTGCGCTGGCTGCGCGACCCCGCCGGCCGGGCCGAGGTGGGAGCGCTCAACCGCGCCCGTGCCGTCGCCGAGCACGACGTCGACACCCAGTGCGCGGCGATGGGCGCGGCCTTCGCCGACATCGAGCGGCGCTGACGTGCCGGGGGCGCGCTGGCGGGGCACGCTCGGTGCGGTCGTCGGCCTCGTCCTCGGTGTCCTCGTCCTCGGTCCGGCGCTGGCGCCGGGGTACCTCCTGCGCTACGACTTGGTCCACGTCCCACGGCTGCCGATCGGCGACCGGGTGCTCGGCATCGACGGGTCCGTCCCGCGTGCCGTCCCGAACGACCTCGTCGTCGCGCTGCTCTCCACCGTCGTCCCGGGCTGGGTCGTCCAGAAGGCGTGGCTGCTGGGCTCGCTCGTCCTCGGCGCGGCCGGGGCCGCGCGGCTGCTGCCGAGCCGGACCGGGGCGCTGGCTGCCGCCGTCGCCTTCACGTGGAACCCGTGGGTGGGCGAGCGGATCGGGATCGGTCACTGGGGCTTCCTGCTCGGGTACGCGACCCTGCCGTGGGTCGCCGCCGCGGCGCTGCGGACCGCGCGGGGCGAGACGGGGGCCCGCGCGGCGCTGCTGGTCTGGCTCGTCGTCGCCTCCCTCGGGGGGTCGACGGCCGGTCTCCTGTCGGCCGGCCCGGCCGTCCTCGTGCTCGTCGTCGGTGAGGGCGGCCGCGCTCTCCGCTCGCGCGCCGTCGACGTCGGACTCGTCCTGACCACCGGGATCGGCTCGGCAGCCGTGTGGTGGTGGCCCTTCCTGCTCGCCGTCCCCTCGGTCGCCGACCCGGCCGGCGTGCGCGTCTTCGCGCTGACCTCCGACACCGTCCTCGGACCGGCCGGTTCCGCGCTGCTGGGCGGCGGTATCTGGAACGACGCGGTCGTCCTCGCCGACCGCCGCTCGTGGATCGTCGCGGTCGTCGCGCTCCTGGCGGTCCTCGGGGCGCTCGGCGCGGCCGCGAGGTGGCCGGGCCCGCTCCGTGCGCGGTCCTGGCTCGGGGTCGTCGCGGCCGGGCTGCTCGGGCTCGTCGTCGCACTCGTGACCCATCTGCCGGGCGGCGTGGACGCCCTCACGTGGATCGTCACCCATGTGCCCGGAGGTGGCCTGCTGCGCGACGGCCAGAAGTTCCTCGCGTGGTGGGTGCTCGTCCTCGCGCTCGCCGCGGGCCGGGCCGCAGAGGTGGCGCGGGGCCTGCCCACCGCTCGGCACGCCGCCCGACCGATGGTGCTCGGCGTCGTCGTGGCGGCACTGCCCGTGGTGACGCTGCCCTCGCTCGGGTGGGGGCACCTGGGGGCGTGGCGCGCGCATCCTTACCCGCCCGAGGTCACCCGGACTGCGGCCTCCCTCTCCGCAGCCCCGCCCGGGGCCGTGGCCGTCCTTCCGTGGCAGACCTACCGCCGCTATCGGTGGAACGACGGGACCGTCGTCCTCGACCCGTGGAACCGCCTCGTCGACCGTGAGGTGATCTCGAGCGACGGGCTGCCCGTCGACGGGGTCGTCGTCGCCGGCGAGGACGCCCGCGCGGCCGCGATCGGCAGGGCGCTGCAGAACGGTGAGGGGATCGACGCCATGCGAGCCGCCGGGGTGCGGTGGGTCCTCGTCCAGGAGGACCAGCCAGCACCGGTCGGCACGACGCCCGACCGGCGGGAGCTCGACGCCCTCCCGGTCGTCCACCGCGCGGGGCCATTCGCCGTCCACGACCTGGGCGAGCCGGCGCAGATTCGCGAGGGCCGCTGGCCGGAGCGATTGTTCGGCCTGGGAGTGAGTCTCGTCACGGCTCTTGCCGTCCTGGGTTACCGGCTGGGAACATGGGCGTGGCATACGGTCCGTTCCCGCCCCCGACGGGGTACGATCCCCGGGAGCCCACCAGGAGGAGCAGGAACATGAACGACGAGCGCACCCAGAAGATCGCCTTCAACGTCGCCGGCACGATCATCGGCGCGCTGCTGGCGGGCCTGGCGATCTTCGGCATCGTGGCGAGCCAGCAGACCGACAGCCCGCAGAAGTACACCGAGACGATCAACTACAACAGCTGATCCTCGACCTGACGTCGCGAGGGCCGGAACCCACGGGGTTCCGGCCCTCGGCGTGTCCGCACCGGGATCGCCTCAGCCGGCCGCGAGCTGTCCGGCGGGCAGGGCTCGGGTCGCCTCGGGGTCGGTGAGGGCGTCGAGGTCGAGCTGGTCCTCGGCGGGGCGCGGGCCGGCTCCCGTGACGGACAGCAGCGTCTGCTCCAGCCTCCGCCCCGAGATCCGCCAGTCGAACGTCGAGGCGTAGCGCCGGGCGTTCTCCCCGAGGACGGATCGGAGGTGGGCGTCGTCGACGAGCCGGAGGACCTGCTCCTCGAACGCCGTCTGGCCGTCGGCGGACAGCAGGCCCGTCCGTCCGTCGACGATCGACTCGCTCGGGCCTCCCGCGCTCGCGAAGGCCACCGCCGGGGTCCCGTGCAGGCCGCCCTCGACGATCGACAGGCACCAGCCCTCCTTGTGGGAGGGCACGACGACGACCCACGACTGCGCGAGCAGCCGGTGCTTCGTCGGCTCGTCGACGAAGCCGTGCATGATCACCCGGTCGGCGACGCCGCGGTGCTCGGCGTGCGCCCGCACCTGCTCGCCCCACTGGCCGCCCCCGACGACGTGGAGGACGAGGTCGGGGTGGGTGCCGGCGCGGTCGGCGAGCAGGTCGACCGCCGACTCGACGTGCTTGTGGGGGACGAGCCGACCGACGCAGATCAGCGTCGGGTGGGGCGTCCGGGGAAGCGTCGCGTAGCCGGCGAGGTCCTCGGGGTGGTCGTTGCCGGAGTAGACGAGGTCCACCCGCGCCGGGTCGATACCGATGTCCTCCATCTCGGCGCGGGTCGCCCGGGAGACGGTGACGTACCGAGCGCGGCGGTACACCCAGGGGGCGAGCCGCGACTCGAGCCACCACCCGAGGCGCGCCATCCCGGGTCCGAAGAAGGAGTCCCACTGCCCGTGGTGGACGTGGTGGACGATGTTGACCACGGGCAGGCGGGTGACGAGCGGGCTCCAGAAGGGAACCCCGTTCTGCACGTCGACGACGACGTCGTACCGCCGCGGGTGCAGCAGCAGGTGGAGCATCCCCGCGAGGTAGACCGAGAACCGTCCGCCGCGGCGGAGGATGCGTACGTCGCCGTGGCGGTCCCGGCGTCGGGCACCGGGGAAGCGTGCCGTGAAGAGGGTGACGTCGTGGCCGAGCTCGGTGAGGACCTCGCAGGTGCGCTCGGTGAACGTCTCGGCGCCCCCGGCCTCCGGGTTCTCCCTGTCGCGCCACGAGAGGTAGAGGACGCGCAGCCTCGTCGGGCGCGCCCTGGCGTCGTGGACCACGTCGACCACGGATGTCCTCCTCGGTTGCCCGCGGGTCGGTGCGCTCGCGGGTGCCCGTAGGGTAACCCCGTGGGTTACCCCGGGGTAGGAGCTGGTCGACGCGCGCGCGCCTGCGAGGTGTGCGGGGCATCCATGCGCCCTCGGCCGATCGGCGGCGGGACCCTCGACGAGTGCCCCCGGTGCGGGCACCTCTTCCGCGACCTGGCCAGCTGCCCGGCGCGCCACCGCGACCTCGCGTACGGCGGGGATGCCGCGCTGGACCGGATCCGCCTCGCCCTCACCCACCGCCAGATCCGTCGCGGGTACGGCGCTCCCGGACCGGCGTCGGTCTTCGAGATCGGGTTCGGGGCGGGAGCGCTGCTGCGCCGCTTCCTCGACGACGGTGCGGCGGTCGCCGGGTGCGACCCCGACCAGCTGGGGATCGATGTCGACCCGGTGGTCCGCGACCGGGGTCACCTCGTCGCGGGCGGGATCGAGTCCCTGCCCCGGACGGAGGGTGAGCACGACCTCGTCTACGGGGTCCACGTCCTCGAGCACGTCGACGACGTCGGGACGACGCTGGCCGCCGCACGCGGGCTGCTGCGGCCGGGCGGGCAGGTCCAGATGCTCACGCCGGCCGGCGACTCCGACGGGCTCCGGTTCCACGGCGAGTCCTGGTGGATGCTCGAGGACCCGACCCACGTCCGCTTCTTCTCCGAGCACTCCCTGCGGCGGGCCGCGGAGGCCGCCGGCCTCGTCGACATCGAGATCCGCCGGCCGGTGCTCGACAGCCTGAGCGCCGACGCCGCGAGCCTCGTGCGACGGGTCCGCCCGGCGCCGAGACCCGGGGGTGTCCTGGGCTCGCGCCCCGCGCTCGCACTTGCGGCAGCGAGCGCCCCCGCCGTCGCGCTCGCCCGGACCGTCCGCCCTGGCCTGCGCACGACCCTCCACCTGCTCGCGCGGGCCCCGCAGGGACGGTGAGCGCGGTGCGCCTGCCTGCCGCGCCGCCACCCCCGGGGCGCCCCCGCCAGCGCCGCGACGTGCTGCGGTCGGTGCGTCTGTTCCGTTCCTTCCTGCGCGAGCAGAGCGACCCGGGCGACTTCTACGGGACCCTGGCGGTCGACTCGATCGACACCCTGCGGGAGTGGGTCGACCTGCGCGGGCGCGTCGTGCTCGACGTCGGCGCGGGCCCGGGGGAGTTCGCGGCCGCCTTCCGCGCCGAGGGGGCCAGGTACGTGCCCGTCGACCACGACCGGACGGTCGTCTCGGTGCGCGCGGGCGGTGTGGTCGCGTCGGCAGCCGCCCTGCCCGTGGTCAGCGGCTGCGCCGACGTCGTGTTCGCGAGCAACCTGTGGGAGCACGTGGAGGATCCGCGGGCGGTCGGTGACGAGATGGTGCGGGTGCTGCGCCCCGGTGGCCTGCTCTACCTGTCGTACACGAACTGGCTCTCCCCGTGGGGTGGCCACGAGACCTCCCCGCGGCACTGGCTCGGCGGCGAGCGCGCCGTCGCGTCGTACACCCGCCGCCACGGCCACCCGCCCAAGAACCGGGTCGGCGAGACGCTCTTCCGCGTCAGCGTCACGGAGGGACTCGACTGGGCCCTGACCCACCCGGACGTCGAGGTCCTCGTCGCTCGACCTCGCTACCTTCCCGATGCCGCGCGGCACGTCCTGCGCCTGCCGGGGGTCCGAGAGATCCTCACGTGGAACCTGCTGCTGATCCTCCGCCGCCGGTGAGGGCGCAGCGGGTCGAGCGGGTCGCGGCGGCGATCGTCGTCGGGTGCCTGGCGTGGCTCGTCGCGCCCGGGAGGATCCAGCCCGACACGAAGCTCGACCTCACGGTCTCGCCATGGCGGTACGTCGCCCGTTCGCTCGACGCCTGGAACGGGCACGCGGGCCTCGGAGAGCTGCAGAACCAGGCCTACGGCTACCTGTGGCCCATGGGGCCGTTCTTCGGGGTCGCGCACTCGCTCGGGGTGCCGGCGTGGGCGACGCAGCGGCTGTGGTGGACCCTCCTGCTCGTCGTCGCGTACGTCGGTGCGGAGCGCCTCCTGCGGCGGCTCGGGTGCTCCCCGCGAGCCGCGCTCGTCGCTGCGCTCGCCTACGCGCTCGCGCCGCGGGTGCTCACGGTGCTCGCCGAGATCAGCGTCGAGGCCTGGCCGGGGGCGCTGGCGCCCTGGCTCGTCCTCGTCGCGGCTGGCGCGGTCGAGGGGGACCGGCGGGCGCTGCTCGCGCTCGCCGGGCGCACCGGTGTCCTCGCGGCCTGCCTCGGCGGGGTCAACGCGACGGCGAGCCTCGTCGCGCTCGCACCCGCCGCCCTCTACCTCCTCGTCGTCCCGACGCGACGGCGCCCGGCGCTCGTCGGCGCATGGGCGGTCGGCGCCGCGCTGGGTGCGGCGTGGTGGCTCGCGCCCCTGCTCGTCCTCGGTCGGCACGCCTACCCGTTCCTGGACCACATCGAGACGGCCGCGACGACGACCGCAGTGGCGTCGGTGACGAACGTGCTGCGCGGCGCGTCGCACTGGGTGGCCTACATCCTCACTCCCGACGACCACCCCACGTGGCAGGGCGGGTGGGTACTGGCCCAGGGCGTCGCGGGCATCCTCGCGACGACGGCGGTGGCCGCGGTCGGTGTCTTCGGCCTCGCACGACGGGACCCGGCGCCCCGGTCCCCGAGCGGCGCGCACGCCGAGCCCAGCCGGGTGCGCGCGTGGGCGGCGACCCTGCTCGTGCTGGCCGTCGTCGCCGAGGCGGCCGGCCGCGGGGGCAGCGCCCACGGCCTGCTGGCGCCCCAGGTCCGGGAGGCGCTCGACGGCCCGCTCGCGGCGTTCCGCAACGTCCACAAGGCGGACCCGCTCGTCCGGCTGCCGGTCGCGCTGGGTCTGGGGTGGGTCCTCACCTCCGCCGCCCGTGCGACCGCGGCTCGGGCCCTCCGGTCCGGCGCGGTCCTCGCTCTTGCGGTGACCCTGCTTCCGCTGTGGAACGGCCGGGCCGCGGACGCGTGGGGGTACCCGGCTCTCCCGCCGCGGTGGGTGGCGGTGGCGCAGGAGGTCGACGCGATGGCCGCCCGGGACGGCGGGAGCACGATGGTCCTGCCCTCGGCCCGGTTCGCCGACCAGACGTGGGGTCGCACGAACGACGAGCCACTGAGCGCCCTCGCGTCGTCGCCCGTGATCGCGCGTGGCTCCGCGCCGCTGGGCCCACCCGCGGGCACGCGCTGGCTCGACGCCATCGACGCCACGGCCGCCTCCGCGAGTGCGCAGCCGCACCTGGCCGAGGCGCTGGCCCGGACGGGAGTGCGTCGGGTCGTCGTCCGGCACGACCTCACCGCGAGGGCCCAGGCGCGCCCCGCGGCGGACGTCGAGACGACTCTCGCCCGCTCGCCGGGGTTCGTCCGGGTCGGCGGCGGCGCGGGCGTCACGGTGTGGCGGGTGACCGCCGCCGCCGAGGCCGGTGCCGTGGCACCGGTCACCGTCGCCGCCGCCCCGGAGACGTGGTTCGCCCTACGCGGTGCCGACGCCATCGCCTCCGGGGTGCCGGTCATCCTTGCGGAGGACCCTGGGGCCGCGGATGACGCGGCCGTCGTCACCGATGGCCTGCGATGGCGCACCCACGTCGTCTCGAAGCCGCCCGCGGAGGCCGCCTCGCCCACGCTCGCGGCGTCGGACCCGCGGCCCACCCGGGTCGGGACGAAGGACCTCGCCCCCGGCGGGGACCCGGCACGGGCCGTCGTGCGGCGCTGGACCGGTCCCGCGGTCGGCGGGGTCGACGCGACGTCGACGGCCGCCGACCCCTCGTCACGGCACCCCGGCCCCGCGGCCGCGGGCGTCGCGGCCGCGGTCGACGGCGACCCGGGCACGTCGTGGTTCCCGGGCGGGGACGAGCCCCGACCGGCGATCACCCTGCGGTGGTCGACCGAGCGCGAGCTGGACCGGGTGGTCGTCACGGTGCCCCGTGAGGTCCCCTCCCGCCCCGCGGCGGTCGAGGTGGACGCCGGTGGCCGGACCGTCCGGGCCCGGGTCCCGACCGACGCCACCACGGTCGTGCTCCGTCTGGGCGGGGTCCGCACCGACCGGCTGACCGTCGCGCCGGTGGCCGTCGGGCCCTGGCAGGTCCCGGGGATCGTCCAGGTCGACGTCGAGGGGTCGCCCGTCGGCTCGGCGCTCGTCCTGCCCGCCGCGGTGGCGCCGGACGCCCGTCTGCTCCTCACGCGCGACCTGCGCTCCGTCCTGCCCACCTCGGGCTCCGGCGAGGATCCCGCGGACCTCGTGAGGGTCGTCGACGCGCCCGCGGGGCGGGTCGCCCCGGTCCGGGTGACGGGCAGGCCACGAGCGACGGCCGCGGCGGCCGACCTTCTCGACGCGCCGCTGCGTGTGCGGACGTCCCGCCCGGACGCGCTCGTCGACCACCGGCCGGGTGCGGCCCTCGACGGGGATCCCCGGACCCGTGCCCGGGTACGCACCTCCGGGCCCGTCGTCCTCGAGCTCGACCTGGGCCGCCCGCGCACGGTGTCGGGCGTGCGGGTCGGTGAGGGCCAGGATCGGGGGTTCACCGGGGTGCGCGTCGAGACGGCGAGCCGGGCCCGGTCGACCGGGCCCGAGGGTGGTCGCTTCGCCCCGCTGCGCGCCCGGCGGGTCACCATCACCCTGAGCCGGCCGCCGGGCACCACTGCCGCACCGGCGACGCTGCCCGAGCTGTCGTTGCTCGGGGCGCCCCACGCGGGCTCGGCCCGGCTCACCCTCGGCTGTGGTGACGCGGGGGAGGTCCGTGCCTCGGCCGGCTCCGCGCGCTCGGTGGTCGAGCTCGGGGGAAGCGTCGTGGGGTCGGGTGCGTCACGGCGCGTCCTCGTCCGACCGTGCGGGAGCGGCACGCTGCGGCTGCCGGCGGGCGGCAGCACCGTCGTCGCGCGGGCGAGCGCCACGGTGGAGCCGGTCACGGTGCTGCTCGGCGCCCCAGCGGGAGCGACCGCCGGGGCCGTCCGACGGGTCACCCGCGAGGACGACGGCCGCGACCCCGAGCACGCACGCCACACCGTCGAGCCCGGGCCCGGCGCCGTCCTGGCGACCACCCACGCGGCCGAGTCGGGATGGCGCGCGACGGACGCGGACGGCCGGGTGCTCGAGAGGGTGACCGTCGACGGCTGGCGCCAGGGGTATGTCCTGCCCCCGTCCGGGTCCGCGACGACGGTGCTCGAGGAGTACCGCCCCGGCCGCAGCCACCGCCTCGGGTTGCTCGGCGGCGCGGGCGCGGCGGTTCTCGCAGCTCTGCTCGCGGCGCTCGGCCTCCGGCGACGCCCGATGGTGCCGCCTCCGTCGGCCGCGGCGATCCCGGCGGACCCCGGTGCCGCGGGCGCGGGCCGGCGCACGACGCTCGCCTTCGCCGGTGTCGGGGTCGCCGTCGTCGTGGCCGTGCTCGTCGCCGGGTGGACGGGCGTCCTCGCCGCGGTCGTCTCGGGCCTCGTCCCGCCGCGACGCCGGGCGGCGGCCGCGGGCCTCGCGCTCGCGCTCGCCGGGGCGGCCACCGCGGTCCTCGGCCTGGCCGACCAGCGGTCGCTCGGGGCGTGGGTCGGTCAGCTGCTCGGGACGGCAGCGGTCGTGGTCCTCGTCCTCGCCGTCACGGACGCGCCCCGGCCCGGTCGTCGCGATGCGTCGCCCGGATCGCGGGCGCCTCGACGAAGCGCCAGCTGAGGCTCGCCACCGCGACGGTGGCGGTGGTGACGAGCACGAGCACCCACCCGAACGGCGCGCCGAACAGGGGCAGCCGTAGACCCGCGAAGACGACCTGCAGCACGACGAGGTGCCACAGGAAGACCCCGTACGACACCCGCCCGAGATGGCGTACGAGCGGCGCCGCGACCCATGCGGGTGAGCGACCCGGGACGGTGGCGGCGAGCAGGAGTGCGCCCGCGACGAGCGCGAAGAGGGCCTCCTTGGCCATGGCCTGGCCGGGATGTGGTGCCGCCAACCCCCCGGGACCCGTGCCGGGGCTGGCGAGCGGGGTGCAGGAGAGTGCGAACGCGGCGGCCGCGACGAGGATCCACGTCCCCCCGTCGTCGGGGACGGGCAGCCTCCGACCCCCGCGGCGGAGCCCGAGCACCGCGATCCCGACCGCGAACCACGCCGCGTGACCCAGGAGGGACATCCCGAGCGCGGCCCCGACCCGCCCGTGCCCGAGCCCTGCCGCCACCAGGCCTTGGACCGCGATCCCCAGGACGGCCGCCGCGGCGAGGACGGTCGCCGCCCGTCGGCGGGCAAGGACCGCGCCGAGGGCCGGGACGATCGCGTAGAAGCAGAGCTCCGTCGTCAGCGACCACGTCTGGGTGAACGTCTGGGGCGTCACCTGGGTGAACCCCTGGAGGAGGAGCGCGTCGCCGATGAGATGGACGCCCGGGAGCGGCCGTGCGCCGGTGCGTCCGCCGACGGCCGCGCCGACCGCGAGCACACCGATGAACGCCACCCAGTAGGCCGGCAGGAGCCGCCCGGCTCGGCGCAGCGCATACCTGCCCGCGCCGGGTCGCGTGCGGGGGGCGACGGGGTCCGGCCACCAGGGGCTGACGAGGAGGAAGGCGGACAGGGCGAAGAACACCGCCACCCCTACATCGCCGCGGGCGGCGATGATCCCGACCCCGCTCCACCCGGCCTCGCCGGTCCAGAAGGCGACGTGGGAGGCCAGGACGAGGAAGGCGGCCAGCGCGCGCAGGGCGTCGAGGGCGGCGATCCGCCGCTCGGACCCCGTCTGCATATCTGCTCCCACGGTGCCTACTATTCAGTAGCCTCGGCGCCGAGACCGGTCCGGGGCGTCCCGGCAGCGTCGCCGGGTGCCCACGACGACGAGGAGCCGCATCCCTGATGGCAGAGCCCGTGCGAGGAGTCCTGCGTGCCCGCGCCCCCCTGCGGGTGAGCTTCGCTGGTGGCGGCACCGACGTTCAGCCCTTCCCGCGACGCGAAGGTGGGGCCGTCCTGTCGGCGACGATCTCGCAGTACGCGTTCTCGACGCTGCGACCGCGCACGGACGGACGGATCTCCGTCGAGTCGCACGACTACGGCTACTCCATCGGGTTCGGCGTCGACGACGACATCGAGTACGACGGGAGGCTCGATCTGCCCAAGGCCGCGATCTCGCGGATCATGGGCTTCGAGCACGCGATGCCCACCCAGGGGTTCGACCTGTTCCTGCGGACCAACGCCCCGCCCGGGTCGGGCCTGGGGTCCTCGAGCGCCGTCGTCGTCGCGACCATCGGCCTCGTCGCCGCCCACTGCGGCATCGACCTCACCCCGTACGAGGTGGCCGAGCTCGCCTACCGGCTCGAGCGGGACGACCTGGGGATCCCCGGCGGCTCCCAGGACCAGTACGCGGCGGCCTTCGGTGGGTTCAACTTCATGGAGTTCGCGGGTGACGACGTCATCGTCAGCCCGCTGCGGGTGCGCGAGGCGACGGTCCACGAGCTCGAGCACAACATGCTCCTGGCGTACACCGGCCGGACTCGGGTCAGCGACCACATCATCGAGGACCAGCGGTCGCGGTACGAGACGGGCCACGTCGACGCCGTCGCGGGCCTGCGGGCCCAGCGCGACCTCGCGATCGAGATGCGCACCGCGCTGCTCAAGGGCGAGGTCGACACGCTCGGGCGCCTGCTCGGTCAGGCGTGGCAGGAGAAGCAGAAGATGTCCGAGCGGATCAGCACGCCGCTCATCGACGACGCGATCGAGGCGGCCCTGGCCAAGGGCGCGCTCGGCGGCAAGGTGACAGGAGCCGGCGGTGGTGGCCACATGATCTTCATCTGCGAGTTCGAGAAGCGGCACCTCGTCGCCGAGGAGCTCATCCGGCTCGGGCTGAGCGTCACCGAGTTCACCTTCACGCAGCACGGCGTGACGACCTGGCGGGGCCAGGCGTGAGCGCGCCGGTGCGGCCGGACGCGACCGCGCGGGGCGCGCGGCTGGTGGACGAGCGCCTGGAGACCGGGATCGCGGGCTGGGCTCGGCTGGCGGCCGCGATCGCCGAGCCGAGCCTCGCGGCGGAGGTCGCGGCGGCCGGGCGCGCCGCCGTCGGGGCGATCCTCTCGGGCGGGACGATCCTCGTCGCGGGCAACGGCGGGAGCGCGGCGATCGCGAGCCACGTCGCCGCCGAGTTCCTCGGGCGGTGCATCGCCGACCGCAACCCGCTGCCCGCCGTGTGCCTCGCCGACTCCTCGGCCTCCCTCACCGCGATCGGGAACGACTACGGCTTCGAGGAGGTCTTCTCCCGGGGGGTCCGCGCGTTCGGCCGGCCCGGTGACGTGCTCCTGGCGATGTCGACGTCCGGAGGGTCCCCGAACGTCCTGGCAGCACTCGACGCGGCACGCGGCCTGGGGCTGACGACGATCCTCATGACGGGGGAGCGGGGCGCCGGTCGGGGTGAGGCCGCGGACCACCTGCTCGTCGTCCCCTCCGACGAGACGCCGCGCATCCAGGAGGTCCACATGCTGTGGGCGCACGCGTGGTGCGAGGCCGTGGACCTCGCGGTCCAGGGCGACTGAGGCGTGCCCGCCGAACCCCGAGCGCAGATCCCCCCGGCGGACCCGGCGGCGCCCTACGACATCGTCTTCCTCGACCGGGACGGCACGATCAACGTGCGGGTCGAGGACGGCTACGTCACCCGCCCGGAGGAGCTGGTCCTGCTGCCGGGCGCCCTCGGGGCGATCGCGGCCCTCACGCGGGCCGGCTGCCGGGTGGTCGTCGTGACGAACCAGCGGGGCGTCAGTCGCGGCCTCATGTCCCTCGCAGACGTCGACGCGGTCCACGATCGGCTACGGGCGAGGGTGGCGGAAGCCGGAGGTCGGATCGACGCCGTCCTCGTCTGTCCCCATGCGGCCGGCACGTGCGAGTGCCGCAAGCCGGCCCCCGGCCTCTTCCTCCGCGCGCTGTCGGCAGCGCCCTGGGCGGAGGCGACCCGGTGCGCGGTCGTCGGGGACATGCCGACCGACGTCGCGCCGGGGCGCGAGCTGGGCATGCGAACCCGTCTCGTGGGGCGAGACGCGCCCGACCTCGCCGGCGCGGTGCGCGCGCTCCTGGACGGCCTTTGTGAGAGCGTGTGAGCCACATCATGATCGTCCACCGGCGCAGCGCCGGACGACCTGCTACCGTCCGGTAAGTTCCGGTGTGACCAAGGAGGTTCACGTGCGCAAAGTGCTGCCGGCCATCATCCTCGCTGCAGGAGCGTTCTTCCTGACGATGGGCCTGCTGTTCCGTTTCTACGCCTACCCCAAGCTGGCCGTCGTCCCGGTGGACCAGAACAGCCAGCAGGTGGCCTACGACCCCAACGCGAAGTACGCCGACGTCAAGGCGATCAAGAAGAAGGGGCCCTTCGAGACGTCGGGCCCGATCACCACGACCGCCACGGTCATCGGCAACAAGGAGGCCTCCGAGAACGCCTCCGAGCAGACCGGCAAGGACCTGGCGGTCTGGCAGACCGGCCAGTACACCGTCAACGACGACCCGGAGCCGCCGCCCATGGACGGCAAGAAGGCGATCATCGTCTTCGACCGCCACACCGGCGAGGCCGTGAACTGCTGCGGTGAGAGCCAGGACGACCAGGACGTCGCGCACAAGGGCCAGCTCGTCAAGTGGCCGTTCCGGACGGAGCAGAAGACGTACGAGTACTGGGACGCCACGACGGAGAAGGCGTACCCGGCGACGTACAAGGGCACGGAGTCCATCGACGGGCTGACCGTCTACCGCTTCGAGCAGGACGTCCCCAAGACGAAGTTCATGACCCAGGAGGTCCCGAGGTTCATCTACAAGCCCGGTGACAAGGGCGGGCCGGTGCAGACCGATCGGTACTACTCGAACCACCGGACCTTCTGGATCGAGCCGGAGACCGGCGTCATGATCAAGCTCCAGGAGGAGCAGAAGCAGACGCTCGAGGCCACGGGCTACCGCACGATCACGGCCCTGGAAACGACCTCGACCTTCACCGAGGACACCGTGAAGAAGAACGTCGACGAGTACAAGAGCAAGGCGACCGCGCTCAAGGCCGTGCGTCTCTGGGCCCCGCTGGCGCTCTCCCTCCTCGGCGCGCTCCTCCTCCTCGGTGGCCTGCTCATGGCGGTGCTGTCGGGCCGACGCGGACAGGCGGTGGACGACCCGGGGTACGTGATCCCGCCGCGGGCGACCGCCGAGGAGACGCAGACCTTCACCCCCTACAACGGCTGAGCGGAGCCAGCAGCGGATGCGTGCCGTCGTCACCGGCGGGGCCGGGTTCCTCGGGTCCCACCTGTGCGAGCGACTGATCGCCCGTGGTGACGAGGTCCTCGCCCTCGACAACCTCTCCACGGGGTCGGTCGACAACCTCGCCCACCTCATCGGGCACGACCGCTTCCGCTTCGTCCGGGTCGACGTCACCGACTACGTCCACGTGGTCGGTGACGTCGACCTGGTCCTGCACTTCGCGAGCCCGGCGAGCCCGATCGACTACCTCGCGCTGCCGATCCAGACCCTCAAGGTCGGCTCCATCGGCACCTTCCACGCCCTCGGCCTGGCCAAGGAGAAGAAGGCCCGCTTCCTGCTCGCCTCGACCTCCGAGGTGTACGGCGACCCCGAGGTCCACCCGCAGCCGGAGTCGTACTGGGGACACGTCAATCCCGTGGGACCGCGGGGCGTGTACGACGAGGCGAAGCGGTTCGCCGAGGCCGCGACCCTCGCCTACCGCCAGACCCACGGCGTGGACACGGGCATCGTGCGGATCTTCAACACCTTCGGGCCACGGATGCGGCCGAACGACGGCCGGGCCATCCCGAACTTCATCCGGCAGGCCCTCGCCGGGGAGCCGGTGACCGTCGCGGGCGACGGCACCCAGACCCGGTCCATCTGCTACGTCGACGACCTGGTCACGGGCATCCTCGCCCTCGCCGACTCCGAGCACGCCGGGCCGGTCAACGTCGGCAACCCGCACGAGATCTCGATGGATGCCCTCGCCCGGTGGATCATCGAGCTCACGGGGTCGAGCTCGCGTGTGGAGTACATCGCACGGCCGGTCGACGACCCGACCGTCCGGCAGCCCGACACGACGCTCGCCCGGGAGCTTCTCGGCTGGAGCCCGCAGGTCGAGATCGAGGACGCCCTCCGGCGGACGATCGCCTGGTTCCGGGAGCAGCGCGACGCGCGGTTCGACGCCCCGCCGCTCAGCCCGGACGCGACCGCCCACATCCTCGCCGGCAGCTGAGCGCGGTCACGACCGCTCGAGGACCAGGACGAGCGTCCCGGGCAGCAGCCGGCCGCGCAGGGGGGACCACCCGCCCCAGGTCTGGTCGTTGCGTGCCGGCCACTCCGGCTCGACGAGGTCGACGACCCGCAGACCGGCGGCCACGGCATCGCGGACGCGGTCCCCGATGGTGCGGTGGTGCTCCGTGTACCGCACCGACCCGTCGGGCTCGCGCTCGACGTAGGGCGTCCGGTCGAAGTACGACGTCGTCGCCGTCAGTCCCGCCTCGCCCGGCACGTCGGGGAACGCCCAGCGGATCGGGTGGGTCGTCGACAGCACGGCGCGTCCGCCGGGGCGCAGCACCCGCGCGACCTCGGTCAGGAGGCGCGCGGAGTCGGCGACGAAGGGGATCGCGCCGTACGCGGTGAGGACGATGTCGAACGCCGCCTCGGCGAAGGGGAGGACGCACGCGTCGCACTGCGCGAGCTCGACGTCGACGCCGCTGCGGCGCGAGACGGTGCGGGCGGCGGCAAGCATCCCCCCGGAGAGATCGGTCGAGACCACGCGTGCGCCCTGCGCCGCGACCCACCGTCCGCCCTGCGCGGCACCGCCCCCGATCTCCAGGACGGTCGCGCCGGAGAGTGCGGACCGGTCGCCGAGCAGGCCGAGCTCTGCCTCGGTCCACCCCTCCGGCCCCCACACGAGCTCCACGTCGCCGAGGAAGGCCCCGTGCTCGGCGAGGTAGTCCTCGGCCTCGGCGTCCCACCACCGGCGGTTGGCGTCGGCGGTCTCCCGGGCGCCCACGGGTGCCCGCTCGGCGATCGGTGCGTCCGCCCATGCGTCGTCGCCGCTCATCCGCCACCTCCCTTTGACCCGTGAACGGGCCGTCACTAGAATCGACCAGCGCTTGCGTGCGCCCATCGCGGATCCTCTTGTACCGGAACCGAGCGGTCGGCACCCGTCGGGCGCGATCCAGCACATTGTCCGCACGATTCCACCTGTCCGCATCGGAGCTCCTCCTACATGACTGCAACCACGGTCGACCAGACCGACTCCTCCCAGATCGCCGTCAACGACATCGGCACCGCGGAGGACCTGCTCGCCGCCATCGACGCGACGATCAAGAACTTCAACGACGGCGACATCGTCGACGGCCGCATCGTCAAGGTCGACCGCGACGAGGTCCTCCTCGACATCGGCTACAAGACCGAGGGCGTCATCCCCTCGCGCGAGCTGTCGATCAAGCACGACGTCGACCCCTCCGAGATCGTCTCGGTCGGTGACGAGGTCGAGGCCCTCGTCCTCCAGAAGGAGGACAAGGAGGGGCGCTTGATCCTGTCGAAGAAGCGGGCGCAGTACGAGCGGGCCTGGGGAACGATCGAGAAGATCAAGGAGGAGGACGGGGTCGTCACCGGCACCGTCATCGAGGTCGTCAAGGGCGGTCTCATCATGGACATCGGTCTCCGCGGCTTCCTCCCGGCCTCGCTCGTCGAGATGCGCCGCGTGCGCGACCTCCAGCCGTACGTCGGCAAGGAGATCGAGGCCAAGATCATCGAGCTCGACAAGAACCGCAACAACGTCGTCCTCTCGCGGCGCGCGTGGCTCGAGCAGACCCAGTCCGAGGTCCGCAGCACCTTCCTGCGCGAGCTCCAGAAGGGCCAGGTCCGCTCCGGCGTCGTCAGCTCGATCGTCAACTTCGGTGCGTTCGTCGACCTCGGCGGGGTCGACGGCCTCGTCCACGTCTCGGAGCTGTCCTGGAAGCACATCGACCACCCCTCCGAGGTCGTCGAGGTCGGCGACGAGGTCACGGTCGAGGTGCTCGACGTCGACATGGACCGCGAGCGGGTCTCGCTGTCGCTCAAGGCGACGCAGGAGGACCCGTGGCAGCACTTCGCCCGGACCCACGCGATCGGTCAGGTCGTCCCCGGCAAGGTCACCAAGCTCGTCCCGTTCGGTGCGTTCGTCCGCGTCGAGGACGGCATCGAGGGCCTCGTGCACATCTCGGAGCTCGCCGAGCGCCACGTCGAGCTGCCCGAGCAGGTCGTCACCGTCGGCACCGAGATCTTCGTCAAGGTCATCGACATCGACCTCGAGCGTCGCCGGATCTCGCTCTCGCTCAAGCAGGCGAACGAGGACGGCGCGCAGAACACCGAGTTCGACCCGACGCTCTACGGCATGGCGGCCGAGTACGACGAGCAGGGCAACTACAAGTACCCCGAGGGCTTCGACCCCGAGACGAACGAGTGGCTCGAGGGCTACGAGAAGCAGCGCGAGCAGTGGGAGAAGGAGTACGCCGAGGCGCACGCCCGCTGGGAGGCGCACCGCGCCCAGGTCGAGGCCGCGGCCAAGGCCGACGCCGAGGCCGGTGAGGACGGTGGCGACGTCGCGTCGTACTCGTCCGACTCGGCCTCGAGCCAGTCCGCCTCGTCGTCCTCGAGCAGCACGCCGTCCGCGCCCGAGCAGGGCGGGACGCTCGCCTCGGACGAGGCCCTCGCCGCGCTGCGCGAGAAGCTCACCGGCGGCTGACCGACCGGTCACCCCTGAGCGAGGGGCCGTCCCGTACCCGGGGCGGCCCCTCGTCGCGTCCCCGGGGTTCGCCAGCCCTCGTCGGGTCGTGCGACCGCGGCCGTCGTAGGGTCGCGGGGTGTTGCGAGTCGGGTTGAGCGGTGGCATCGGATCGGGCAAGTCCACGGTCTCGGCGCGTCTGACGGAGCTCGGGGCGCACGTCGTCGACGCCGACCGGGTCGCCCGGGAGGTCGTCGAACCGGGCACGCCCGCGCTGGCGGCCATCCGCGACCGCTTCGGCGCCGACGTGATCACCGACGGGGCGCTCGACCGCCCGGCGCTCGGCCGGATCGTCTTCGCCGACCAGCAGGCCCGACGCGACCTCGAGGCGATCACCCACCCGGCGATCGCGGCTCGCACCGCGAACCTCATGGCCGCGGCGCAGGCCACCGATCCGGCCGGGGTCCTCGTGCACGACGTCCCCCTCCTCGTCGAGCTCGGGACGAGCGCGGAGTACCACCTCGTGCTCGGGGTCCACGCGCCCGTCGAGGAGCGGGTGCGCCGGCTGGTGGCGGACCGGGGGATGGCCGAGGCCGACGCCCGTGCCCGGATCGCGGCCCAGGCCGACGACGACGCCCGGCGGAGGGCCAGCGACGTCATCCTCGACAACACGGGGACGCGGGAGGAGCTGGTCGACGCGATCGACCGGCTCTGGCGCGAGCGTCTGGTGCCGTTCGCGAGGAACCTGGCGACGGGGCAGCGCGCACCGCGTCCGGCGTCGGTCCGGCTCGTCGACCCCGATCCCACGTGGCCGGAGGAGGCAGAGCGGCTGCTCGGGCGGATCGGGGGTGCGCTGGGGGCGGCCGCCGCGACTCTCGATCACATCGGCTCGACCGCGGTGCCGGTCGCCGCCACGGACGTCATCGACCTCCAGCTCGGTGTCGAGGAGCTCGCGGTGGCGGACGATCCCGCGGTGATCGCCGCCCTCGCGGCGGCCGGGTTCCCGCGTGTCCCCGGGGTCGACCGGGACAACCCGAAGGACGGGGCCCCCTGGCCCAAGCGGTTCCACGGCTCGAGCGACCCCGGACGGGTCGTCCATCTCCACGTCCGCGAGGTCGGCTCGCCCGGGTGGCGCCGGGCGTTGCTCTTCCGGGACGCCCTCCGCGCGGACGCCGGGACACGCGAGGAGTACGTCGCGCTCAAGCGGTCGATCCTTGCGGCGGACGCCGGGTGGGACTCCTGCCTGACGGCGAAGGAGCCGCGGTTCGACGCCGTGCACGACCGGATCGAGGAGTGGGCGCTCGCGACCGGCTGGTCCCCGTCGGCCGCTGTCGGAGGGTCGGCCTAGGTTGGTGCCATGCGACCCGTGACCGACCTGCAGCGCAAGATCGCGCCCTTCGACGTCGTGTCGGAGTTCGAGCCAGCGGGCGACCAGCCGGCCGCGATCGCCGAGCTGGCGCGGCGGATCGAGGCGGGGGAGCAGGACGTCGTCCTTCTCGGCGCGACCGGCACGGGCAAGTCGGCGACGACGGCGTGGCTCGTCGAGCGCCTCCAGCGACCCACCCTCGTCCTCGCCCCGAACAAGACGCTCGCCGCGCAGCTCGCGACCGAGTTCCGAGAGCTCCTGCCGAACAACGCGGTCGAGTACTTCGTCAGCTACTACGACTACTACCAGCCCGAGGCGTACGTCCCGCAGACGGACACCTACATCGAGAAGGACAGCTCGATCAACGACGAGGTGGAGCGGCTGCGGCACAGCGCCACCAACTCCCTGCTGACCCGCCGGGACGTCATCGTCGTGGCCTCCGTGTCGTGCATCTACGGCCTCGGCACGCCGCAGGAGTACGTCGACCGCATGGTCCGCCTGACCGTGGGCGAGGAGGTCGACCGGGACACCCTCCTGCGCCAGTTCGTGACGATGCAGTACACCCGCAACGACCTCGCCTTCACGCGTGGCACCTTCCGCGTCCGCGGGGACACCGTGGAGATCATCCCCGTCTACGAGGAGCTCGCCGTGCGCATCGAGTTCTTCGGCGACGAGATCGAGCGGATCTACACCCTTCACCCGGTCAGCGGCGAGATCGTCCGGGAGGAGGACGAGATGTACGTCTTCCCCGCCTCGCACTACATCGCCGGGCCGGAACGGATGGAACGGGCGATCGCCGGGATCGAGCACGAGCTCGAGGAGCAGCTGCGGACCTTCGAGCAGCAGGGCAAGCTCCTCGAGGCGCAGCGGTTGCGGATGCGGACGACCTACGACATCGAGATGATGCGCCAGGTCGGGTCGTGCTCGGGGATCGAGAACTACTCCATGCACCTCGACGGCCGGTCGCCCGGGAGCGCGCCGAACTGCTTGCTCGACTACTTCCCGGAGGACTTCCTCCTCGTCATCGACGAGTCGCACCAGACGGTGCCGCAGATCGGCGCGATGTTCGAGGGCGACATGTCCCGCAAGCGCACGCTCGTCGACCATGGTTTCCGTCTGCCGTCGGCCATGGACAACCGCCCCCTGAAGTGGGAGGAGTTCCTCGAGCGGATCGGTCAGACCGTCTACCTCTCGGCCACGCCGGGGGACTACGAGCTGGCCAAGAGCGACGGGTTCGTCGAGCAGATCATCCGCCCGACCGGCCTCGTCGACCCGGAGGTCGTGCTCAAGCCGACGAAGGGCCAGATCGACGACCTCCTGCACGAGATCCGCCTGCGCACCGACCGTGACGAGCGGGTCCTCGTCACGACCCTGACGAAGAAGATGGCGGAGGACCTCACCGACTACCTCCTCGACAAGGGGGTCCGGGTCCGGTATCTCCACAGCGACATCGACACGCTCCGTCGGGTCGAGCTGCTGCGCGAGCTGCGGCTCGGCGAGTTCGACGTCCTCGTCGGCATCAACCTCCTGCGCGAGGGCCTCGACCTGC
>ERZ1023261.97-NODE-97-length-40844-cov-14.668440_pt1 | contig 40844 bp, 38 predicted proteins | sample MGYA00521234_ERZ1023261 | MGnify/ENA primary metagenome ERZ1023261 (study PRJEB32759, sample SAMN07749871) | skin metagenome | biome: transportation; feature: city; material: polyester macromolecule | host: Homo sapiens | place: Hong Kong:TC line | collected...
CTGGAGGAGTTCTTCGACCGGGTCTACGCCGAGCCGAACAGCCTCACGGCCGCGGAGAAGGCGTGGTTCCGGGAGTATGAGGCGGGCTTCGCCGATGCGGCGGCCGACGGCGAGCACGAGGAGGAGCGCTGAGATGATGGCACCCCGCGAATCAGCCGGGTCCGGCACCGGACCCGAGACGACGCCGACCGACCGCGTCCCGGAGCCCGAAGCCCCGGGCACCGGCATCTCGGAGACGGAGATCCGCCGCTCCGCGACCGCCCACGACGAGCCGCGCCCCGAGGTGCAGACCCTGCCGATGGCGAAGGCCCTGAACCTGGCCATGGACGATGCGATGGCCGAGGACGAGAAGGTCCTGCTGATGGGCGAGGACATCGGGACCCTGGGCGGGGTCTTCCGGGTCACCCAGGGGCTGAAGCAGACCTACGGGGCCCACCGGGTCATGGACACCCCGCTCGGGGAGGCCGGGATCGTGGGCACCGCGATCGGCCTGGCCCTGCGCGGGTACCGGCCGGTGTGCGAGATCCAGTTCGACGGCTTCGTGTTCCCGGCCTTCAACCAGATCACCTCGCAGCTGGCGAAGATCCGGGCTCGCTCGGGCGGGCACCTGAGCCTGCCCGTCGTCGTGCGGATCCCCAACGGCGGGAACATCGGCTCGATCGAGCACCACTCGGAGTCCCCCGAGGCGCTGTTCGCGCACACCGCGGGGCTGCGGGTGATGACCCCCTCCACTCCGCAGGATGCCTACTCAATGCTGCGCGAGGCGATCTCCTCGGAGGATCCGGTGATCTTCCTGGAGCCCAAGCGCCGCTACTGGCTCAAGGGCGAGGTGGACCGGCGGATCACCGCGGACACCCAGCGGGCGCAGATCGTGCGCGAGGGCCGCGACCTGACCCTGGCCGCCTACGGCCCGCTGGTGCCGGTGGCGCTGGCCGCCGCGCAAGCCGCACAGGAGGACGGGCGCAGCATCGAGGTCCTGGATCTGCGCAGCATCTCCCCCCTGGACGTCGACGCCGTGGCGACCTCCGTGCACAAGACGGGTCGGCTGGTCATCGCCCACGAGGCGCCGAGCTTCGGCGGGATCGGCGGGGAGCTGGCCGCGCAGATCGCGCAGCGCTGCTTCTACGCCCTGGAGGCGCCCGTGCTGCGCGTGGGCGGGTACCACATGCCCTACCCGGTGGCCGCGGTGGAGGGGGACTACCTCCCGGACATCGACCGCCTGCTGGAGGCCTTCGACCGTTCCTTCGCGTACTGAAGTTCCCTGGCCCCGCGCCGCGCGGTGGCCGCGACGCCGGTTTTCCGCCGGCACAGGAGTGAGCCATGACTGACATCTTCACCCTCCCGGACGTCGGCGAGGGACTGACCGAGGCGGAGATCCTCTCCTGGAAGGTCGCCCCCGGTCAGACGGTGGAGTCCAACCAGGTGATCGTGGAGATCGAGACCGCGAAGTCCGTGGTCGAGCTGCCCTCGCCCTTCGCCGGCACGGTGCGCCGGATCCTCGCCGAGGAGGGCCAGACCGTGGAGGTCGGCGCCCCGCTGATCGAGATCGCCGGGGCGGACGCTGCCGAGGACTCCAGGGACCCCGAGGCCCCCGCCGGTGCGGCCGAGGAGGCCGACGGTGCGGGACCCGGTGACCGGTCCGCCCCGGTCGGCGCGCCGGGGGAGGCCCCCGATGCGGCCGGGACCGGGCGGCACCCCGAGACCACCGGGACCGCCGGCCGGGAGGGCGGCTCGTCCTCCCGCGCCCCGGGCGGATCCCCCGCCGATTCCCCGGCCGGCTCCCCTGCCGGCTCCGAGGGCGGGGCGGCCCTGGTGGGCTCCGGGCCCAAGGCGGATCCCGTGCGCCGTCGGGCCCGGAAGCGTCCCGTCGGCGGCACCGAGCCATCCCCAGCACCCCAGACCTCCCCGACCCCGCCGGCCGAGGAGCACCGGCGCGGGCCCCTGGCGGGACTCAACTCCTTCAGCGCGGGCGCCTTCGGCGCGAACCTCGCCGAGCGGGCCCGCGATGCCCTGAACCGGCTGCCGGGCCGCTCCTACGACGAGCCGATGCCCACCCCGGACGCCCACCAGCGGGTCCCGGGGGAGCCGCCGCGTCGTCCCACCCTCGCCAAACCGCCGGTGCGCAAGGCCGCCAAGGACCTCGGCATCGACCTCGCCGATGTGCCGGGCACGGGGGCGCAGGGCCAGGTCACGCAGAAGGACCTGATCAACTACGCCGCGAACAGCCAGGATCTGGAGGCGGCCAAGCCCGAGCACTTCTGGATCCCGCAGGGCCGCGGCGGGGACCGGCTGGAGCGGGTGCCCGTCAAGGGCGTGCGGAAGGTGACGGCCAAGGCCATGGTCAAGTCCGCCTTCGAGGCCCCGCACGTGTCGATCTTCGTGGACGTGGACGCCTCCCGGACCATGGAGTTCGTCAAGCGGCTGAAGGCCTCCCCGAGCTTCGAGGGGGTGAAGGTCACCCCGCTGCTGATCCTGGCGAAGGCGATCATCTGGGCCACCGCGCGCAACCCGCAGGTGAACTCCTCCTGGACGGACTCGGAGATCCTCATCAAGCGGTACATCAACCTCGGCATCGCCGCGGCCACCCCGCGCGGGCTCATGGTCCCGAACATCAAGGACGCCCAGGAGCTGTCCCTGCGCGAGCTCGCGGTGGCCATCCAGGCGCTGACCAAGACGGCCCGGGAGGGCAAGACCCAGCCGGGGGACATGACCGGCGGGACGCTGACCATCACCAACATCGGCGCCCTGGGCATCGACACCGGAACCCCCATCATCAACCCCGGTGAGGCCGCGATCGTCGCCTTCGGGACCATCAAGCAGAAGCCGTGGGTGGTGGACGGGGAGGTCATCCCCCGCTGGGTGACCACCCTGGGCGGTTCCTTCGATCACCGGATCGTGGACGGGGACCTCTCCGCCCGGTTCATGGCCGACGTCGCCTCCGTGCTCGAGGAGCCGGCCCTGCTGCTGGATATGTGAGGATCCGGAGCCGTCGGATCATCCGAGCCCCCGCTCCGAGGCGGGGCTCGGGTGGGACGGCGGCTCCCGAGGAGGCGGAGGGACTCCTGGCCGGTGAGGACGACGTCCGAGATCCGCGACCGGCCGCGCCAGGCGGACGGTCGCCCCACGTCCCTGCCCGGGACGCTCAGAACGCCTGGAAGCCCCATCGGTCCGCGCGGCGGTGGTAGGCGGTGCCCCACCACCCGCCCAAGGTGGCCGCGGCCAGCGCGATCAGCGCGGTGCCGGCCACCGTCAGGCCCGTCCACCCGAGGTTCGCCCCGCCGTAGTCCTGGGCCGCGACCGGCATCGTCCCGCCGGCGGCGGGCAGGCCCAGGGCCTGCACGACGATGCTGGACACCGCCGTGATCATCAGGAACCACAGGAACACCCCGACGCCCTGCTTGGCTCCGCCGAAGCGGGCCGCCCGACCCGCGGCGTAGCCGCCGCCCAGATACCCCAGGAACACGGCCACCGCGTAGGCCAGCACCCACATCCCGGCATCCGCTTCCCCCGCGCCCAGACCGGACAGGGCCGCGCCGGAGGACTCCGGCGCGGGTCCGACGCCGAAGCGCGGCAGCGCCTGCTGCGCCAGCCACACCAGGAAGCCGGTCAGCGGCAGGGCCGCCAGCCAGCCGAGCAGCCCGGGCAGCAGCTGCACCCGCGCGTACTCCTCCTTCTGCCGGGCCACCACGACCGCGCGCAGCTGCTCCCCGGAGAGCACCCGGGCCGGCTCCTCCTCCCCGTAGGTCCCCGCGCCGCCGGGAGCGTGCGGGGACTCGAGCCAGGCCGTCGAGGCGTCGCGCCGCGATCCGGGGGCCCCGGGGGCATCCAGCACCCGGGTCGCGCTGGGATCCGCCGGGTGGGAGCCCGCACCCAGCACCCGCGTGGCTTCGGGATCCTCCAGCACCTGCGTGGCCTCCGGGTCCCCCTCGACGGCGGACAGGTGCCGCGGGGCGGCGCCCCGCACCTCGGTGGCCTCGGGATCCCGGATCACCTGCGTGGCCTGGGCATCCGGATCCCACCACCCGCCGTCCCGCGGGGAGCCGGGCTCCAGGGGGCGGGTGGCGCCGTCATCCACCCAGCCATCCCCGGCCCCATCCGCTCCCGATGATTCGGAGGAGCGCCACGGCGTCCGCCCGTCCCGGCTCACCGGGCCTCCTCCGCGCGCACCTGATCCCGGTACTCGGCCGGGAAGTTCTCCAGAGCGTACTGCCCCGTCCGCTCGGTCGGATCGATCCGGCGGATCACCCGGGCCGGGGCCCCGGCGACCACCGTGCCCGGCGGCACGTCACGGGTCACCACGGCACCGGCGGCCACCACCGCATCCCGCCCCACGGAGACCCCGGCCAGCACGATCGCCCCGCCGCCGAGCCACACGTTGTCCTCGATCGTGATGGGCAGCCCGCCCTCCCACTGCCGCTTCCGATCCACCGGGTTCAGCGGGTGGGTGGGGCACAGCAGCTGCACGTGCGGGCCGATCTGCACGTCGTCGCCGATGCGGATCTCGGTGACGTCCAGGGCCGTGAGCCCGAAGTTCGCGAAGACCCGGCTGCCCACGTGGATGTTGTACCCGTAGTCCACGTGCAGGGGCGGGCGGATCGCCACGTGCTCGCCCACCGAGCCCAGCAGCTCGGCCAGCAGGTCCTGGGCCGCCGAGCGGTCGGTGAGCATCAGCTCCCCGTAGCGGGCGGCCATCGCGGCGGCCTCCCCGGAGCTGCGGTGCACGACGCCGTCGGCGCCCTCGGCCGGGGTGGCTCCGCCGCCGCGGTAGGGCAGGCCCGCGTGCATCCGCTCCCGCATGCTCAGCTCGGCGTCGCCGGGGGCGGGGGAGGCGGCCGCGGAACGGACCGGATCGCTGTGCTCGGACATGGACATGCTCCTCGGAAGGTGGGGAAGGGGAATGGCGTGCGGGGCCGTCGGCTCAGCGCCCGAAGATCACCACGAGCAGGATCACCAGCAGACCGACGCCGATGGCGACGCCCGTGGCGACCAGCAGCCGCCGGTTGATCTGCTTCATGACCTGGCGGACCTCGGCCTCGGTGAACGGGCGGGTGCGCTGGGGGCGGTGCGGAGTGCTCATGGGCCATCAGTATTCCAGGTCACCGGGGCGAAGCCGATCGGTAGAATCGCCCCCATGGCTGATACGTCCCCCGCCGCGCCGCCGCGGCCCTGGCTGAAGAACTACAACCCCGGCGTGGCCCACGACCTGGACCTGCCGGAGACCTCCCTGGTCCACGTGTTCGAGGAATCCGCGCGGCGGGCCGGAACCCGATCGGCCCTGGAGTTCTTCGGCGCGAGGACGACGTACGCGCAGCTGGCCGAGCAGGTCTCCCGCGTGGCCGAAGGCCTGCGGGTCATGGGCGTGCAGCCCGGGGACCGGGTGGCCCTGGTGCTGCCCAACTGCCCGCAGCACGTGGTCGCCTTCTACGCGATCCTGCGGGTCGGCGGCGTCGTCGTGGAGCACAACCCGCTGTACACGGCCGGGGAGCTGCGCCACCAGTTCGAGAACCACGGGGCGAAGATCGCGATCGTGTGGGACAAGGCGGCCGCGAACATCACGGACCTGCCCTACGACCTGCGCCCGCGCAGGATCATCGCGGTGAACATGGTGGAGGCGATGCCCGCCGGGATGCGCCTGGCGCTGAAGCTGCCCGTCGGGAAGGCCAAGGCCGCCCGGGAGAAGCTGGAGGGCCCGGCCCGCGGGTGCATCCCCTGGCGCCAGCTGCTGAAGAACGCGCCCATCGCCGAAGACCACCGCCGCCCCACGGCCCACGACCTCGCCCTGCTGATGTACACCTCCGGGACCTCCGGGACCCCCAAGGGCGTGGTCCTCACCCACCGGAACCTGGAGTCCAACGCCGCGATGGGCCGGGAGTGGATCCAGCCGGACGAGCGCGAGACCATCTACGCCGTGCTGCCCCTGTTCCACGCCTACGGGATGACCCTGGGCCTGGGCATCGCGATGGCCATCCGGGCCAAGCTCGTGCTGTTCCCGACCGTGGACATCGACCTGATCCTCACGGCCATGCGCAAGTCCCCGCCGACCATCCTCCCGGCGGTCCCGCCCGTCTACCAGCGGCTGCTGGAGGCCGCGGATGAGAAGGGCGTGAGCCTGTCCGGGATCAAGTACTCCGTCTCCGGGGCGATGAACCTGCCCGTGGATCTGGTCCAGGAATGGGAGACCCGCACCGGCGGCTACCTCGTGGAGGGCTACGGCCTGACCGAATGCGCCCCGCTGGTCTCCTGCAACCCGCTCAACGACACCCGACGGGCCGGGTCCATCGGCATCCCCTTCCCCTCCACCCTCATCCGCCGGGTGGACCCGGACACGGGGAAGGACGCCGCCGAGGGGCGCCCCGGCGAGCTGTGGGTCAAGGGCCCCCAGGAGTTCCAGGGGTACTGGAAGAACGAGGTCGCCACCCGGGAGACCCTCACCGCGGACGGCTGGCTGCGCACCGGGGACGTGGTGACCATGGACGAGGACGGGTTCCTGTTCGTCGTGGACCGGGTCAAGGAGATCATCATCACCGGGGGCTTCAACGTCTCCCCGTCCGAGGTGGAGACGGCCCTGAAGACCTTCGACCCGGTGGTCGACGCCGCCGTCGTCGGGATCCCCTCCGCGAAGGGCGGGGAGGAGGTCGTGGCCGCCGTCATCATGAGCCCCGGCACCGCCCTGGACGAGCAGGCGCTGCGCGAGCACTGCTACACCAAGGTCACCCGGTACAAGGTGCCCCGAAGGATCGTGGAGCTCGAGGAGTTCCCCCGCTCCATGCTCGGCAAGACCCTGCGCCGGGAGGTCAAGAAGCAGGTGGAGGCCAAGCTCGACCGCGCCTCCGACTAGCGGCGCATGATCTTCCGGGCCAGCAGGTTGCCGACCAGCTGCACCAGCTGCACCAGGATCACGATGATGATGATCGCCACCAGGGTCACGTTCCAGTCGAAGCGCTGGTAGCCGTAGCGGATCGCGAAGTCGCCGATGCCGCCGCCGCCCACCGCGCCGGCCATCGCGGACATGTCCACGACGCCGATGACGATGAACGTGTATCCGAGGATCAGCGGACCCAGGGCCTCCGGCAGCATCACCGAGAACATGATCCGCAGCTTCGAGGCGCCCATCGCGCGGGCGGCCTCGATCACCCCGGGGTCGATGGAGACGAGGTTCTGCTCCACGATCCGGGAGATCGCGAAGGTCGCGGCCACCACCATCGCGAAGATGCCCGCCTTGATCCCGATGCTGGTGCCGATGGTCTGCAGCATGACCGGGCTCAGCGCGGCCAGCAGGATCACGAAGGGGATCGGGCGGATCAGGTTGACCACGAAGTTCAGCAGCGCGTTGACCGGCCGGTTGGCGAGGATGCTGCCCGAGCGGGTGGTGTACAGCAGGGTCCCGATGATCAGACCGAAGATCCCGGCCAGGACCATCGTCACCAGCACCATCTGCAGGGTCTCGGTCACGGCCGGACCGATCTTCGGCAGCACCGTGTCCCAGTCGGTGGTCTTGGCCGCCAGCACCGGGGCGTGGGCGAGGGCGGCGTCGAACTGTGCGTGCATCAGGCGCGCACCTCCTTCACGGTGGTCACGAGCTTCAGCTGCTCCACGGCGGCGTCGATCGCGGTGATCTCGCCGAGCAGCTCCAGGGTCAGGCGGCCGTAGGTGCGGCCCTGCAGGGTCTCCAACCCGCCCTGCACCACGGTGAAGGTGACCCCGCGCTCCCCGAGTCGGGACAGCACCTGTCCGACCTCGGCCTGATCGTGGATCTCCACGTTGACCAGGTGCCCGCGGTGCCGGGCCTTCAGCTCCGCGGCCTCATCCCCGGTCGGCGCCTGCTTCACGGTGGTGGACACGAAGCGCTGGGCCGGGGCCGTCTGGGGGTCGGAGAACACGTCGTAGACGTTGCCCTCCTCCACCACGCGGCCCTTCTCCATCACGGCCACCCGGTCCGCGATCTTCGCGACGACGTCCATCTCATGGGTGATGACCACGATCGTGATGCCCAGGTCCTCATTGACCCGCTTGAGCAGGTCCAGGACCTCCTCGGTGGTCTCCGGGTCCAGCGCGGAGGTGGACTCGTCGGCCAGCAGCAGGTGCGGCTCCGTGGCCAGGGCCCGGGCGATGCCCACCCGCTGCTTCTGCCCGCCGGACAGCTGATCCGGATGGCTCTTCGCCTTGTCCGCCAGCCCCACGAACTCCAGCAGCTCCGCGACCCGCGCCCGGCGCCTCTCCTTGGACCAGCCGGCGATCTTCAGCGGGAACTCCACGTTGGCCGCGACCGTCTTGGAGTTCATCAGGTTGAACTGCTGGAAGATCATGCCGATCTCCGTGCGGATCCGCCGCAGCCGGGATTCCCCGGCCCCGGAGATCTCCTGCCCGTCCACGGTCAGGGTCCCGGAGGTCACGGTCTCCAGGCCGTTGATCAGGCGCACCAGGGTGGATTTGCCGGCCCCGGAGTAGCCGATGATCGCGTAGATCTCGCCGCGGCGGATGGTGAGGCTGACGTCGTCGACGGCGGTCACGGAGCGGGAGCCGACCCGGAAGGTCTTGCTCACCCCGTCCAGGACCACCATGTCCGTCCCGGTCTGCTCGGGGCGGGTGCGGGTCTGTGCTGTCATGGTCTCCCTCGGGTGGGTGTGGCTGGGACGGGTCAGCTGTTCTTCTTCTCGTCCTCGAGCCTGGTCTGCACCTTGCGCAGCTCGTCGGTGCGGTCCTTGCTCACGGACACGGCGGTGCCGCCGGACTGCTTCTTCTCGGCTTCCTGCACGGCGTCCGAGTGGTAGACGTCCACGATCTTCTGGTACGTCTCGTTGTCCTCATCGCCCTTCTTGGACACGAAGAGGTTCACGTACGGCAGGGCGTCCTCGTTCTTCGGGTCATCCTGGTACAGGGCGTCCTCCGGCGAGAGGCCGGCATCCTCCAGGAAGGTGTTGTTCACGATGGAGGCGGCCACCGAATCCATGGACACCACGGTCTGCTTGGCATCCACCGCGGTGAGGGTGACCTTGGAGTTCGCGGTGTCCACGTCGTCCTGGGTGGGCTGGGCCTTGTCCTCCTTGAGGGTCAGCAGGCCGGCGGCCTTCAGCACCAGGATCGCGCGGGTCTCGTTGACGGCGTCGTTGGGGATTGCGATCTCCCCGCCCTGGGGGATGTCCTCGACCTTGTCGTACTTCTTCGAGTACAGGCCCAGCGGGTAGATCGAGGTCGGGCCGACGATCTGCAGGTCGTCGTCGTTGTCCACGTTGTAGTTGGCCAGGTAGGCGATGTGCTGGAACCAGTTCAGGTCCGCCTGCCCCTGGGCGACGGCGGGGTTGGGGCGGGAGTAGTCGCCCATCTCCACGTACTCGACGTCGATGCCCTCCTTCTTCGCCTCCTCCTGCAGGGTGTCCTGGACCTGGTTGTGCTCGGTGATGGCGATCTTGACGGTCTCATCGCCGTCACCGGATCCGCCGCAGGCGGTCAGACCGAAGGTCAGGGGGACGATGGCGAGCAGTGCTCCCAGCTTCTTCTTCATGGTGGTTTCCTCGATGCGGTGGCGGGTGGTGCGCAAACGCCGCGCGTCGGACTCCCGCCGATCCGGAAGGTCGACCGGATTCCGGGCCCAGGGCAGGGCCGGCGGAGCGCCGACGGCGGCGCGATGCGTCCATTAGACCACGGGGTTTTCCGGTCTCTCCAAAGACGTCGGCAGATGAAACCGACGCCGACACCGGGTGTCATACGGCGTCACAGAGGGGAGGGCGCGCCGCGGTGAGAGCCGTCGGCGACGGCGCCTGGGGCATCGTGAGCAGGGTCGGATGGGCCTCGGGGATCGGCTGGGGCGGGGTGTCGAGAAGGGAGCGCGGATGCATCACGAGGTGCGGCTGGAACGGGATGGGGTGCTGCTGCGTCCCCTGAGGCCCGAGGACGCCGAGGTGCTGCACCCGCACCTGGATGAGCGGATGTGGGCGGGGATGTCGGCGCCCCTGCCGCCCTCCCCGGAGGCGCTGGCCGAGGAGTTCTGCGCGCTCATCAACCGCCCGGACGGCCTGGCCTTCGCTGTGGAGGAGGAGGGCCGCGTGCTCGGCCGCACCACGTTCTACGACCTGGTCCCCGGCCTGCGCACGGAGATCGGCAGCACCGTCTACCTGCGCTCGGCGTGGGGGACCCGGGTCAACCCCGTGTGCAAGCTGCTGCTGTTCAAGCACGCCTTCGAGGAGCTCGACGTCGGCCGGGCCGCGCTGCGCTGCGATCACCGGAACCTCCGCTCCCACCGGGCGATCGCCCGGCTCGGCGCCCGCTTCGAGGGCACGCTGCGCGGGTACCGGCGCGCCGCTGACGGGACCGTGGCCGACGTCGACTACTTCAGCGTCCTGCGAGCGGAGTGGCCGCAGGTGCGGGACGGGCTGGAGCGGCGCCTCGCGGGGTGAACGGGTGATCCACCGTCTCCCCGGGGGCCCACGTGCGCGAGCCGGCGCCTCCCCGGGGGACCCACATGCGCGAGCCGGCGCATCCGTTCCCGAAAAATGCGTTGGTGGGAACGGGAGCGCCGGCTCGGCGGGGAGGTGGGAACGGGAGCGCCGGCTCGGCGGGGAGGTGGGAACGGGGGCGCCGGCTCGGCGGGGAGGTGGGAACGGGGGCGCCGGCTCGGCGGCTGGCAGCGGGGCGGAGGCCATCCGCTCCAGCACTCGGATGGAACCGATGTGCAGAACACTTGTGCAATCGCGTGATCGGCGCTTAGGCTGACCGGTGTTCTGTGGTTGCGGTCACCGACTGCATCCTGGGGAGCCGCTCCGTGGTGGGGCGCTCCTGTGACCGCCTCGCATCCGAGGGACGAAGACGAAGGAGTCCTCACATGTCCTCACAGCCAGACGCAGCCCCGCCGAATGCCGCGGGCGCTCCCTTCCTCGACCGCATCGGCATCCCCTCGGTTCTGAAATGGGGATTCCTCGGGGTGCTGGTCTTCATGACGGGGCTCGGCGTCGAGTCCAACTTCGTGACACCGCACCTGGTGGCGACCCTGGGCCGGGGGGAGGGGACGATCTCGATCGTCATCGCCATGTACTCCCTCGCGGTGGCGGTGGCCAGCTATCTCTCCGGAGCCCTCTCCGACCTCTTGGGGCCGAAGAAGGTCATGCTCATCGGCTTTATCATCTGGATCGTCTTCCAGGTCGGCTTCCTGCTTTCCATCCCGACCGGCAACATCTGGCTGGTCGGGGTCATGTACTTCTTCCGAGGGTTCGGCTTCCCGCTGTTCACCTTCTCCTTCCTGGTCTGGGTGAACATCACCGCGCTGAAGTCCAAGGCGGGAACCGCCATCGGCTGGTTCTACGTCATGTTCACCGGTGGGCTGCCGACCCTGGGCTCCCTGCTGGCCGTCGGTGCCATCCCGGCCTTCGGGGGCGGGACGCGGGGGGAGACCGGGGCGATGTGGGCTTCGAGCCTGCTCATCGTCGTCGGCTTCTGCCTGGTGTGGTTCGGCTGCCATGAGCCGCGGGGGATGGCTCGCATCGCTCCGGAGGGTGAACCCGCATCGCGGATCATGCTCTCCGGTCTGCGCCTGACCTTCACCAACTCGAAGGTGCTCCAAGGCTTCCTGGTGCGCCTGATCAACACCGCTCCCGAGTTCGGCATGTTCATCATCATGCCTGCGGTGATCTCGACGACGCTCGGGTGGGGACAATCCCGCTGGCTGCTGATGACCGTGTGCGTGTACGCCGGAAACATCCTCTTCAACGCCTTCTTCGGCCATATCGGAGACCGCATCGGATGGGTCAACACGGTCCGCTGGTGCGGGGTCTTCGCCTCCGCGCTCGCGCTGCTGGCCTGGTGGTATGTGCCGCACTGGGTTCCGGCGGGATCCGCCTGGGGTTACGCCGTCTCCGTGGTCGCCGGGGTGGCTTACGGGATCTTCCTGGCGGGATTCGTGCCGATGGGGGCGATCATGCCGGAGAACGCCCCCGATCATCGCGGGGCGGCCATGGCCATGTACACGACCGCGGCCGGTGGGGCCTTCTTCCTCGGTTCCGCCGTCGTCGCGGTGGTCCTCGGCATCACCGGTGCCCTCGACTGGAGCTCCTATGCCCAGAACTCCGCGGTGATCTGGACTTTCGTGGCCCTGTACGCGTGCGCCTTCGTGATGGTGGGGAATCTGCGCACGCAGCAGGATGACCCGGAGCACCGCCGGCAGATCCGCGATGCGGACACCGCCTCCCTGGCCATCCAGGCGGCCAACAATCAGCAGACGACGATCCACGCTCCGGTTCCGTCCGTGCGAGACGAGAGCTGATCAGGGGGTCTCGTGCGATGAGGCGAGGGCCTCTCGAGCCGCGGGCTCGAGAGGCCCTCGCGCTCGTCGGTCCTCAGTCCGCGGCCTCGAGGATCTGGCGCGCAGTCGCCTCGTCGGTCACCAGACGGGTGAACATCCCGGCTCTGCTGGAGATCAGGATGGAGCCGACCTTCTCCTGCCCCAGGGCCACGGCTGTGACGTGGGGGATCGCACTCAGCAGCTCCCGAGGGATGCGGACCGTGCGATCGCTGCCCGGGAAGATGAGGTCCTTCCCGTCCTGGTCGAAGAAGTGCAGGCAGATGTCGCCCGCCGAATCGCGGAGGCTGTCCTTCGGGATCGCCGAGGCGATCGATGTCCGTCCCGTGGTCGGCGACCCGACGCCCACCAGCGCGCCCTTGGCGGTGGCCCAGACCCGGCGGACCTCCTGGAAGGCGCTGTCCTCCTGCAGCGCCTGGAACATCAGGGGGGATGGGATCGCCCCGGCGAAGATGGGAGTGTAGGTGGCCCCGGTCTTCAGGGCTATGGTGCGGACGATCTCATTGGTCTGATGCCAGGGCTCGGGCTCGGCCACTCCTCCGACGCCCGGGGCGAGCGCGACATCGCGAAGGTCCGGAAGATCCATGTGGGAGATGTCCCACATGGCCTTTCCGGAGGAGATGACGAGCCCGTCGCCCTTGTGCAGCTCCATGTCGAGGATGGCCCGTCGCACCGCCAGCTGCATGCCCCGGCCCATGGGGCTGTGCTGGAGGCCCTCGGCCAGGTACACCGCAGAGAGCCCGAGCCGCGTGCGCACCTGCTCGCGCAGCTTCTCTCCTCCTCCGCTGTGGGGATGGATCACGCGGATCTGCACCATGCCGGTCTCGCGCGCGTGCGCCAGCATCCGGCTGATCGTCGGACGGGAGACCTTCAGATCCGCAGCGATCTCCGACTGGCTGCGCTCCTCCTCGTAGTACAGGCGCGCGACTGCATAGAGGCGATCCGGGTCGTAGAGATCGGCGGTCTGCTGGTGGAGCGGCATGGGGGCCTTTCTGTGCTGGGGCTCTGGGGGGCGGATGGACCCCGCAAGAACATAAGTGCTTGACATATGTTCTCAGGTCTCGAAGAATGTGCTCTATACGACACCGTCGTCGATGACTGAGGAGGCACCATGCCCACCACCGAGATCCCCGCCCAGATGCAGGCCGTCGTCTGCCACGGACCGGAGAACTACACCCTCGAGACCAAGCCCGTCCCCGAGACGGGTCCGACGGATCTGCTGATCGAGGTCGAGGCGGTGGGAGTCTGCGCCTCCGACCTCAAGTGTTACCACGGCGCCCCCAAGTTCTGGGGAGATGAGAATCGCGAGCAGTGGGCTCAGGAGGGCATCACCCCGGGCCATGAGATCACCGGAACCATCGTGCGCGGTTCGCAGGAGGCTCTCGAGCTGCACAGCGAGGGCGTGCCCTATACCCTGCAGCTCGGGGATCGGATCGTCATCGAGCAGATCGCTCCCTGCGGGCGGTGCCGCTACTGCCAGCGGGGGGAGTACTGGATGTGCGGGCCGCACGACATGTTCGGCTTCCGCGAGTGGGACGGTGCCATGGCCGAGTACATGCTCGTGCCTTCCCTGGCACGGGTGCATCGGATCTCCCGAGACGTCAAGCCCCAGCACGCGGCTTTCGCCGAGCCGCTGTCCTGTGCCCTGCACGCCGTCGAGCGCGCGCAGATCAAGTTCGAGGACACCGTGGTCATCGCAGGCGCCGGGCCGATCGGTCTCTCGGCGCTGATCGGGGCCCGGCAGAAGAACCCCCTGCGCATCATCACCCTCGATATGGATGACGCCAAGCTGGAGCTGGCTCGGCGCTGCGGGGCGGATCTGACCATCAACATCGCGGAGGAGGACGCCGTCGCCCGCATCAAGGAGCTGACCGACGGCTACGGAGCGGATGTCTACATCGAGTGCACCGGGCACCCCTCGGCTGTGCCGCAGGGGCTGAACCTGCTGCGCAAGCTGGGCACCTATGTGGAGTACTCCGTCTTCGGCTCGGACGTGACCGTGGACTGGTCGATCATCTCCGACGACAAGGAGCTCAACGTCTACGGGGCTCACCTGGGCCCCTTCACCTGGGGTGCTGCCGTCAAGATCATCGAGGAGGGCGAGCTGCCCCTGGATGACATCTGCACCCACCAGTACCCGCTCGATCGCTTCCAGGAGGCGCTGGACATGGTCGGGGACTCCCGCGGCGCTTCGATCAAGGTCTCGATCCTGCCCCAGAGCAAGTAGATCCCCAGGACCACCCGGCACCCGGCCTCAAGGAGGAGACCCCGCCCATGACCACCCTGTACAACGATCCCGCCGAATTCTCCGAAGACCAGCTCGAAGGCTTCGTCGACCTGTACTCGGATCGCCTGGTCCGGGTGCCGGGAGGCGTGGTGACCTGCCCACCGCGCACACCCCAGGTCGCGGTGGTCGTAGGCGGGGGCTCGGGTCACTATCCGGCCTTCGCAGGCCTCGTAGGTCCGGGCTTCGCCAGCGGCGCCGTGGTCGGCAACATCTTCACCTCCCCATCGGCCGCTCACGTCTACTCCGTGGCGAAGGCGGCGGAACAGGGGCGAGGGGTCATCCTGACGTTCGGCAACTACGCCGGGGACAACATGAACTTCGGCATCGCCGCGGAGATGCTGCGCGCGGAGGGGATCGACACCCGGATCGTCGTGGTCAAGGACGATATCGCCTCGGCGCCGGACTTCGATGACCGACGCGGCATCGCTGGGGACTTCACTGTCTTCAAGGTCATGGGAGCGGCCGCGGCCGCCGGGTGGGACGTGGATGAGGTCGAGAGGCTGGGCAACCTCGCGAATCGGCGAACTCGCACCCTCGGCGTCGCTTTCTCCGGCTGCACCATGCCCGGGGCCGACGAGCCCCTGTTCCAGGTGGCTGACGGCCAGATGGGGGTGGGACTGGGAATCCACGGTGAGCCGGGCATCCGGGACGAGGCCCGGCCCTCCGCCCAGCACCTGGGACGGCTCCTCGCGGATGCCGTCCTGGCCGAACGGCCCGAGGGCGCCACCGGGGACAGGGTCGGCGTCATCGTCAACGGGTTGGGCACCACCAAGTACGAGGAGCTCTTCCTGCTCTATCGCACCATCGCGCCCCGGTTGCGTGAGGCCGGCTTGGAGATCGTCGATCCCGAGGTGGGGGAGCTGGTGACCTCCCTCGATATGGGAGGGGTCTCCCTGACCCTCCTGTGGCTGGATGATGAGCTGGAGGAGATGTGGCGTGCTGATGCCTATGCCTGCGCGTACCGCAAGCAGGCGGCCCCGCTGAACTCCATCGATGCGTCGTGGACGCCGGGGACCTCGGTGGTCGATGTCGAGGACCTGGTTCCGGCGGGGGCAGCCGGCCGGGCCGCTGCGGAGAAGCTGCGCGATATCGTGCGGGATGTCAGCGCGCTGATGCACGAGCAGGAGACCCGACTCGGGGAGATCGATTCCTTCGCCGGGGACGGCGATCACGGTCGGGGCATGGTCCGCGGCATCGATGCCGCGCTGGAGGCTGTCCGCCAAGCGCCGGAGGAGGCAGGCCCGGCCTTCCTGCTCAAGGCCGCGGGACGTGCGTGGGCCATGCAGGCGGGAGGCACCTCCGGGGTGCTCTGGGGAGCGTCCCTGGAAGCTGCTGCCGCGGTGCTGGACGACGCGGCGGAGCAGGCTCCGACTCCGGAGCAGGTGCGGGCCGCCGTCGCCCGCTTCGCGGAGTCCCTGCAGACCCTGGGTGGGGCCCAGCAGGGAGACAAGACCCTGCTCGACGCGATCCTGCCCTTCCGTGAGGCGCTGGAGGCGTCCGAAGAACCGCTGCCTGAGGCCTGGCGGCGAGCCGCCGCCGTGGCGACGGAGGCCGCTGAGAGCACCGCGCAGCTGATCCCCCGGAAGGGGCGGGCGCGGCCTCTGGCGGAGAAATCCGTGGGCCACCCCGATCCCGGGGCGATCTCCATGGCGATGATCCTGTCCCTGATCGGCGAGCACCTCGTCTGAGCCCAGAACTCCCACCCCGCCACCGAGAGAAAGGACCGCCATGAGCACCGAGAACACCGCAGGACTCCGCCTGATCGTCGGAGGAGACGACGCCGGATACGGCTACAAAGAGGCCGTCAAGAACCAGCTGGAGCAGGATCCCCGCGTCGCCTCCGTCGTCGATGTGGGAGTCGCCGAGGATCAGCACACCCCATACCCGTCGGTCGCCATCGAAGCCGCCGAGAGGATCGCGCGCGGCGAGGCCGATCGAGCCATCCTGATCTGCGGGACGGGACTGGGTGTGGCGATCTCGGCGAACAAGGTGCCCGGCATCCGGGCGGTCACCGCTCACGACTCATACTCCGTGGAACGCTCGGTGCTCTCCAACGATGCCCAGGTCCTGTGTATGGGCCAGCGGGTCATCGGCCGGGAGCTGATGCTGCGCCTGGCCCACGAGTGGATCGGCTACACCTTCGACCCCTCATCTCCCTCGCGGGAGAAGGTCCAGGTGCTCACCGACTACGAGAACCGCTGAACAGCGGGAGAGGAGGTCCACACCATGCTGGCGCTCTCTGAACGGAACCTCGAGCGGATCCGCGAGTCCGCGGCGGCTCGTCTGCCCGAAGGCAGCAGCTTCCGGACACCCTCCTACGATCGCAGCTGCCTGACCGTAGGTACCGTCCATTTCGGGGTCGGGGGTTTCCATCGCGCACATCAGGCGCGCTATCTCGATGACCTCCTCCAGCGCGGCGAGGGGAGGGACTTCGCCATCGCCGGCATGGGCGTCATGCCCCAGGATCGGCGGATGCGCGAGGTCCTCCGGAGTCAGGACCATCTCTACACCCTCATCTCTCGCTTTCCCGACGGGCGGGAGGACATCAGGGTCATCGGATCGATCGTGGACTACATCTGGGCCCCCGAGGATCCGGTGGGCGCCGTGGAATACCTCGCCCAGGATAACGTGCGGATCGTCTCCCTGACGGTCACCGAGGGCGGATACAACATCAACCAGGTGACCCACGAGTACGACCTTGCGGCTCCCGAGGTGGCGGCTGACCTGCGGGATCCGGAGCATCCGCGCACGGTCTTCGGGTTCGTCGTGCGCGCTCTGCAGCTGCGCCGGGAGCGTGGAATCGCTCCGTTCACGGTGCGCTCCTGCGACAACATCCAGGCCAACGGGGAGGTCGCGCGGTCCGTCTTCACCGCCCATGCGAGGGCACTGGACCCGGAGCTGGCCTCGTGGATCGAAGCGAACGTGAGCTTCCCGAACTCGATGGTCGATCGGATCACCCCCGCCACCACCGACGATGATCGCGCCTACGTTCGGGAAGCCCTCGGCTATGAGGACGCCTGGCCGGTGGTCACCGAAGACTTCATCCAATGGGTCATGGAGGACGACTTCCCGACGGGCAGAGCCCCCTACGAACAGGTCGGGGTGCAGATGGTGGACGATGTCGCTCCCTACGAGAAGCTGAAGCTGCGGATGCTCAACTCATCCCACCAGGGGCTGTGCTATTTCGCCCATCTCGCCGGATACCACCGGGTGGATGAGGCGGTCTCCGATCCGCTGATCGCCGACTTCCTGCTGCGCTACATGCATGAGGAAGCCCAGCCCACGCTGGATCCGCTGCCGGATGAGAATCCCGAGCAGTACGCTCAGACCCTCATCCGGCGCTTCACGAATGTCGCGGTCAAGGACACGGTGCCGCGTCTGTGCGCGGAGTCCTCGGACCGGATCCCCAAATGGCTGGTACCGGTGATCAGGGACAATCTCCGGTCCGGAGGACGGGTGCGCTGCTCCGCCGCCATCGTGGCATCCTGGGCTCGGTATGCGGAGGGAATCGACGAGCAGGGCGAGCCGATCGAGATCGTGGATCACGCAGAGCAGAAGGTCCGATCCGCGGCTCAGCAGCAGCTGGAAGGCGACGAGCTGGCCTTCCTGAGGAACGAGGACTTCTTCGCGGACCTCGTCGAGCACGAGGAGTTCACTCGCGAGTATCTCTGGGCGCTGCGCTCCCTGCACGAGGTCGGCAGTCTCGAGACCCTGCGCCGCCTGCAGGAGCGCCAGGAGGACTCATGAGCACCTGCGTTCTGGGCGTGGATTCCTCCACCCAATCCTGCAAGGCCCTCCTGGTGGATGCGGATACCGGGGAGGTGCTGGAACGACGGCGTGCCGCACACCCTCCCGGCACCGAGGTGGACCCAGCGGCATGGAGCCAGGCCCTGCACCAGGTCACCGCAGACCTGCTGCCCCGGGCCAGCGCCGTGGCGGTAGCGGGACAGCAGCACGGCATGATCCTGCTTGACGAAGCCGGGCGAGTGATCCGTCCGGCCCTGCTGTGGAACGACGTGCGCTCCGCCCCGCAGGCGCGGAGGCTCACGGAGCACCTGGGAGGACCACAGGAGGCTGCTCGACGGATCGGCTCCGTTCCAGTGGCCTCCTACACCGCGACGAAGGTGCGCTGGGTCCGGGAGAACGAGCCCGAGAACGCCCGGCGCATCGCGGCCGTCGCGCTCCCGCATGACTGGCTGACTCGCGAGCTGAGCAACGGAGATCAGCTGTGGACGGACCACGGGGAAGCCTCCGGCACCGCCTGGTACGACCCGGCGGCTCGTCGATGGCTGCCCGAGATCGCCTCCTGGGCAGCCGGACACGACATCGCCCTGCCTCGACTGGCCGCACCGCACCAGGCCGTCGGCACCACCTCCTCAGGAGCCGTTCTGGCCCCCGGAACCGGCGATAATGCCGCAGCGGCACTGGGTCTGGGGATGGTGCCCGGGGACGTCTGCGTGTCTCTGGGGACCTCTGCGGTGGTCTCCGTCGTCTCCGAGACCCCAGCTCAGGACGGCACCGGGGCGGTCTCCGGGTTCGCCGACGCGACGGGACGGTACCTTCCCCTCGCCACCACCCTCAACGGTGCGCCGGTGCTGGACCGGGTGGCCCGACTGCTGGGCACCGATCATGACGGTCTGGCCGAGCTCGCCCTCGCCGCCCCGTCCGGTGCCGATGGGGCGGTGTTCATCCCCTACTTCGCCGGTGAGCGCACCCCGGATCTGCCGGAGGCCCGAGCGCAGCTGCTGCAGATGGGAGCCGGGTTCGGTCGGAAGACCCTGGCTCGCGCTGCCGTGGAGGGATTGGCCTGCTCCGTGCTCGAGGCGCTGGAGAAGGTCCTGGACCAGACCGGAGCACGTGCCCAGAGGGTCCTGCTGGTCGGAGGCGGGGCCGGCTCCGGTGCGCTGCGCACCATCCTCGCCGGGATCCTCGGCCGCGATCTGGAGGTCCCCGACCCGGAGGAGTTCGTGGCCCTCGGAGCCGCCCGTCAGGCGGCATGGGTTCTCTCCGGTGCGACCCAGCCGCCCCGCTGGTCCGCGGCGCGCACCCGGATCGTCCGGGCCGATCCCACCCCCGGCGTCTACGAGCGCTACCTGGAAGCCCGCAACCGGATCTACCCGGAGGGTTCGCCGCACACCTGAGGCGAACCGCATCCATCCTCGTCGAAAGGAGCTGGACGATGACGTCCGGACCGCACCCACAGGACCTCTCCGATCGCATCGCCGTCGTGACCGGAGCCGCGAGCGGCATCGGCGCCGCCATCGCGCATCACCTGGCCGATCGCGGGGCTCGCGTCGTCGGCGTCGACCGAGCCCCAGTGCTGACCGAGACGATCCGGGCCCTCCCCGGCTCCGGCCACCGCGGCATCGTGCGGGACCTCACCGACCCGGCCGCCGCCGGGGAGGTTGTGCGTGATATCGCCGAAAAGGAGGGGGCACCCCACATCCTCGTCAGCTGCGCCGGAGTGGCGCTGCTGGGCCCAGTCGCCGAGCTGTCGGCTGAGGACTGGCGCACCACCATGGCGGTGAACCTGGACGCCGCCTTCTATATGGCGCAGGCGGCCGGGGCCAGGATGGCTCAGGCGGGACGGGGGCGCATCATCACCATCGCCTCCCAGGCGGGCACCGTGGGACTCGAGGGACACGTCGCCTACTGCGCCTCCAAGGCGGGGATCCTCGGCATGACCCGCGTGATGTCCCTGGAATGGGCTCGCCACGGCGTCACCGTCAACGCGGTCTCTCCGACCATCGTCGAGACCCCCCTGGGCAGGAAGGCCTGGGCGGGGGAGAAGGGCGAGCGGGCCAAAGAGCAGATCCCCGTGGGACGGTTCGCTGCTCCGGAGGAGGTGGCCGCCCTGGTCGGATTCCTCGCCTCCGATGCCGCGGCCATGACCACCGGCGCCGACCTGCCCATCGACGGCGGCTACACGAGCGTCTGAACACGGTGGATCGGAGCATGAGCATCCACGCGACAGCCCGCACAGCCGCCTACCTCGGCGTGGATGTGGGCACCTCCAGCACCAAGGCCGTCCTGGTATCTCCCGGCGGCGAGGTGCTCGGGCTGCGCACCCGGCAGCACCGCGTGCATCGAGGACCCGGAGGGATCGCCGAGATGCCGATGGAGGTGTGGTGGGAGGACTTCCGAACCCTGACCGCGGGACTGCTGAGCGAACAGCCGGTGCGGGTCCGAGCCATCGGCGTGTCCGGGATGGGGCCCTGCGTGGGTGTGACCGATCTGGACGACGTTCCGCTCGCCCCGGCGGCCCTGTACGGGGTGGACCAGAGAGCCCGCGGCGAGATCCGGGAGATGACCGAGAGGATCGGGCGGGACCGGCTGCTGGCGCAACGGGACAGTCTGCTCACCACGCAGGCCGGCGGTCCCAAGCTCGCATGGTTCCGGGCTCGCCATCCGGAGGCCTTCGAGGCCGGGGTGCGCTGCTGGATGCCGGCCGGCTGGATGGTGCGCCGACTGACCGGGGAATACGTCCTGGACCGGCACTCGGCCAGTCAGATGACGCCGCTGTACGACCCCGCCACCGGACAGTGGGATCTCGAGATGCTCGAGGCCACGGCCCCGGGAGCCCAGCTGCCGCGTCTCGGCTGGAGCGCGCAGATCGCCGGGCACACCCGGCGGCTGCAGGACCTGCCGGAGCTGGCACCCGGCATCCCTGTGATCCACGGCAGCATCGACGCGTGGGCGGAGCAGGAGTCGGTGGGGGCAGTCGAGCCCGGTCAGCTGCTCCTCATGTATGGGACCACCCTGTTCCTGATCGCCAACGCGAACCAGAGGGTCCGGCATCCCGCTATGTGGGGCACCACCGGGACCCGTCCGGGAACCCATAACCTGGCCGGCGGCTTGGCGACCTCCGGAGCGCTGACGGACTGGCTGCGGGAGATCACCGGGGAGTCCGGCTACGAAGCTCTGGTGGCGGAGGCGGGTGCGGTGCCCCCGGGTTCCGGTGGCCTGCTCAGCCTCCCCTATTTCGCGGGAGAACGGACCCCGATCCAGGATCCTGACGCTCGCGGCATGCTGGCCGGGCTCACCCTGTCTCACACGCGGGGCCACCTGTACCGCAGCCTTCTCGAGGGGACGGCGTTCGCGGTGCGGCACAACATCGAGGTCATGGAAACCGCGGGCGCCCACATCGGCGAGGTCACCTGCGCCGGGGGTGGTGTGGCGTCCGATCTGTGGCCGCAGATCGTCTCCGACGTCACCGGCAGAGCACAGCTCCTGCGGCGAGACACCGTGGGTGCGGCCTACGGTGACGCCTTCATGGCGGCCCGCGCCGTGGGGGAGGCAGGTGAGCTGGAGGAGTGGAATCCCGTGGAGCGCGTCATCGAGCCGCGCCCCACCCCTGTCTACGACGAGCTCTACGCCGCTTTCCGTGAGCTGTATCGCGTCACCGCGGATCTGCAGCATCGGCTGGCGGCCCTCCAGGACTGACCCGGTTCCCGACATCGACGATGACGCGGGAGTGAGCGGACTCGCGAGGCGGCGCATCCGTTCCCGAAAAACGCGTTTGTGGGAACGGGAGCGCCGGCTCGGTGGGGAGGTGGGAACGGGAGCGCCGGCTCGGCGCAGGGGAGCGAACGGGGGCGCCGAGTCAGCGGCGTCGGCCGCGCAGCCAGTCGGAGTCGTAGAGTCCGGGGTCGCCGCCATCGCGACGGCGTTCGCGCTCGCGGGCCCGGCGGGCGTAGTCGGTGCGGCGCAGGATCGCGTCGTCCTCATCCGGCACGGTCCACAGGGACAGGGCCACCAGACCGGTGCCCAGCCCGCCGGCGAGGATCAGCACGAAGCCGATCTCCACCCACAGCATCACGATGTTGCGGATCCACCCGGGATCCCGGCCCGACAGCAGCTCCGGCATCCGGTTGCCCACGATCACCGCCGCCAACCCGAGCACCGCCAGCCCCAGCGGCAGCAGGAACCACCCCCTGCCGCGGGTGCGCGGGCGCGGCTGGCCGGGATCCCGCAGGGCGGGGTGCAGGCGGCGTCGCACCGCGATCATCCCGGCGACTCCCGCCAGCAGCGGGGCCGCCCCGATCAGCGTCCATCGGGGATGGCCCAGCGCGAGCAGGCCCAGCACGGTCAGCACCCCGAGCAGGCACAGGGCGAAGGAGATCCCGCCGACCATCCGCCGCGCGGCGCGGGCGGCGTCGCCCGAAAGCGGCGGCTCACCCTCCATCTCAGGTGCCATGCGCCCATCACCTCCCGCCGCGCTCGGATCCGCAGGTCACGTTCTCCTTCCGATGCTAATCCCGCCGCGCGGCGCGGGCACCCGTCCACCCGCGCACCACCCCCAGGAACTGGGGGTCCAGGAAGGAGCAGACCAGTGCGGCCGCGGGGAAGCCCGGCGCCGAGACGGGATCCCCGCTCCCGTCGGCCGCGACCAGGCCGACCACCCGAGTCCCGGCCCGCACCGCCGCGGTGGCCCCGGGCGCGGAATCCTCGAAGGCCACCGCCTGCCCCGGTGCGCAGCCCATCCGCCGCACCGCCTCCGCGTACATGTCCGGGGCCGGCTTGCCGGCGGGCACGTCATCGGTGGAGACCCATGTGCTCAGCAGCGGGGCGTAGCCGCCGGAGCGCATCTTCAGATCCAGCACGTCCCGGCGGGAGTTGGAGGCCACCGCCACCGGCATGACGGCGGCCAGGGCGCGCACCAGCTCCAGGGCCCCGGGCAGCAGATCCACCCCGCGGGACAGGCGCTCCATGTCCAGGTCCGTCAGCGCGGTGAGGATCTCCGCCTCCAACGACGCCGGGGCCGTCCCCTCCGGATCGCGGGCGTCCCCCGCGCATGCTCCCGGTGCGGAAGCGGAACCGGGGGCCGACGCCCGACCCGGGAGGCGCTCGGCCGCCACCGCCTCGGCCACCCGGTGGGCGATCTGCTCCGCGGTCATCCCGGTCAGCCCCTCCGCCAGACCCTGGGGGTCGGCCAGGCCGTACTCCCGCGCCACGGTGGCCACGGAATCCACCCACTGCCGCTCGGTGTCCATCAGCACCCCGTCGCAGTCGAAGACGGCGCAGCGGGGCACCCACCCGGGATCCAGGGGCGAGGGCTGGGAGGAGGCGGCGGGATTCGGAAGGAAGGACATGCTCTCCATCCTTCCAGGCACCATCCCCCGGGCCCTGCACCGTGGCGGTGCTCATGGCGGGGTCTGGGGATAACAGCACATCCGAGTGCGCTAATGGCGTCCGGGGCGGTTAGGATGGGGCGGGTCCGGCGCGCGGCGCCGAACCGGCAGAATCACACCGGCTCTCGACAGGAGACCCCCATGCCCTCTCTGACCCGCGGCGCGTTCCTCAAGACCGCCGCCGCCTCCGCCGCGGCCCTCGCGCTGGCCGCCTGCTCCACCGGCTCCAACGGCGGCTCGGATTCCAGCTCCTCCGCCTCGGCCTCCTCCTCCGCCGAGCAGGATGCCTTCCCGGTGACCATCGAGCACGCCTACGGCAAGACCACCGTCGACGCCGAGCCGAAGCGCGTCGTCGGCATCGGCTGGATCAACGCGGAGGTGGCCCTGTCCCTCGGCGTCGTGCCCGTGGGCTCCGGGCAGGTCGGCTGGGGGGAGAACTCCAACCACTCCACGGACTGGTTCGATGACCGCATCAAGGAGCTCGGCGCGCAGCAGCCCACGCGGTTCACCGAGACCGACGGCATCAACTACGAGGAGATCGCCAAGCTCGAGCCGGACCTGATCCTCGCCGTCGTCGGCACCGTGGACCAGGAGGCCTACGACAAGCTCTCCAAGATCGCCACGACGGTGACCCACGCCAAGGACTCCGACGGGTGGACCACCCCCTGGCAGGACTACACCAAGGTCATCGGCACCGCCCTGGGCCGCCCCGAGCACGCCGGGACCGTCATCTCCGAGACCGAGGAGAAGATCCAGGACAAGGCCGCCCAGCACGAGGAGCTCAAGGGCGCCACCTTCATCTCCTCGGCCCTGGCCGTGACCGACGGGCAGCCCTCCATCAGCGTCTACACCAAGGGCGACGGCCGGGTGACCTTCATGAAGTCCCTCGGGATGGAGGAGGCCGACGCCGTGAAGAACGCGAAGGCCGACACCTTCTACATCCAGTGGTCCAACGAGAAGGCCGCCGATCTGAAGTCGGACATGATCTACTCCTGGATCGACAAGGACTCCGACGTCCAGACCATCGAGGACAACGCGACCCTGAAGCAGATCCCCGCGATCGCCAAGGGCGCCTCCGTGCTGGACTCCGACAAGAAGGAGACCCTCGCCCTGGGCATCTCCCCGCTGGGCATGGACTGGCTGGTGGAGCACACGGACTTCATCGACAAGGTGGCCCAGGCCGCCAAGACCGGTCGGGAGTAGTCCGCCCTGTCCGCCGCCCAGACGACGCCGACCCGACCGGCCCCGCCCACCGCGGGAGCGGCCGGGGCCGGCGCGTCCGCGCGCTCTCGACGCCGCGGCCCCGCGCTGCTGATCGTGCTCGCCCTGCTCGCCGCGGCGGTGCTCGCCTCCATCCTGATCGGGGCGAACCCGCTGAGCCCCGCGCGCGTCTGGCACGCCCTGGCCGAGCTGGACGATCCGGTGAGCCCGGACGGGGTGATCGTCGCGGATCGGGTGCGCCGCACCGTCGTCGGCGTCGTCATCGGCGCCAGCCTGGCCGCGGCGGGAGCGGCGATGCAGGGGGTCACCCGCAATCCGCTGGGCGATCCCGGGATCCTCGGGATCAACGCCGGGGCGGCGGCCACCGTGGTCCTGGGCATCACCCTGCTCGGGATCAGCGGCACCATGGCCATCGCCGTGTGGGCCCTGATCGGGGCGGGCCTGGCCGCGGTGGTGGTCTACGCGATCGCCAGCATCGGACGCGAGGGGGCGACGCCGATCAAGCTCGCCCTGGTCGGGGCGGCGTTCTCCGCCGGGGCGGCGTCGCTGACCTCGGCCATGAACCTGCAGCACCAGGAGACCCTGGACTCCTTCCGCCGGTGGCAGCTGGGCGCCCTGACCCGCGCCTCCTACGCCGATGTGCTGATCCTGCTGCCCCTGATCCTGCTGGGCCTGCTCCTGACCGTGGGGATGGCCCGCTCCGTCAACAGCTTCGCCCTGGGCGATGACATGGCCCGCGCCCTGGGCACCCGGGTGGGGCCGGCCCGGGCCCTGGTCTTCGCCGGGGTCACCCTCCTGTGCGGGGCGGGCGTGGCCCTGGCCGGGCCCATCGCCTTCGTCGGGCTCATGGTCCCGCACGCGGTGCGCTCGCTGACCGGCCCGGACTACCGGTGGATCCTGCCGCTGAGCGCCCTGGCCGGTCCCGTGGTGCTGCTGCTGGCCGACGCCGTCGGGCGGGTGGTGCTGCCGCCGACCGAGGTGGAGGTGGGGGTCAGCATGGCCGTCGTCGGCGTGCCCGTGTTCCTGGCGATGATCCGCTCGCGGAAGGCGATGAGCCTGTGACCGCCGCCGCGACCCGCACCTCCCCTTCATCTGCGCACCGGGCCCTGACCGGTGCGGACCTCTCCCGGCTGCGCGCCCGCTCCCGACGCCGCCCGCGAGCGGTGCTCGCCGTCCTGGGCCTGACCCTGCTGGGCGCGATGGCCGTGCGGGTGCTGCTGGGCACCTACACCGTGACCATCCCGGACTTCCTCACGATCCTCGGCGGGGGCACCGTGGACGCCGCGCCCGCCGCCTCCTTCATCGTCATGGAGGACAAGCTGCCGCACGCGGTGCTCGGGGCCCTGGCCGGGCTGGCCTTCGGCACCGCGGGGGCGGTGTTCCAGCTGCTGCTGCGCAACCCCCTGGCCAGCCCGGACGTCATCGGCATCAGCGCCTCCGCGAGCCTGGGGGCGATCGCCTCGGCCGCGTTCTTCGGCGCGGCGGGGCTCGGCCTGGCCGCGGGCGGGCTGATCGGGGCCGGGCTCGCCGCCGTCGCGGTGTTCCTGCTCAGCGTCTCCGGACGGGCCGCGAGCGGCCCCGGGGCCGGGGAGGCCGTGGGTGGGCGGTTCATCCTCACCGGGCTGGGGATCTCGGTGCTGGCCATCGCCGTGACCAACTACCTGCTGTCCCGGATGAGCGTGTACCAGGCCGCCGACGCCGCGATCTGGCTCACCGGCTCTCTCGGGGCCTCCTCCTGGCAGCGGATCGGGCTGACGGGCGCGGCGCTGATCGCGCTCCTGCCGCTGCTGGCGCTCCTCTCCCGCCCCCTGCACGCGATGGCCGTGGGGGAGGAGCTGGCCGCGGGCCTGGGGGTCCCGGTCACCGCCGTGCGGTGGCTGGGCATCGGGCTGGCCACCGCGTTGGCGGCCGTGGCGGTGTCGATGACCGGGCCGATCGCCTTCGTCGCCTTCGTCTCCGGGCCCGTCGCCCGGCGCCTGGTCGGCGGCGGGCACACCCTCGTCGGATCCGCGCTGGTGGGCGCGATCCTGGTGGTGCTGGCGGACTTCACCGCGGCGAACCTGATCCCCGGGGGCCGCTTGCCGGTGGGCGTGATCACCGGACTCATCGGCGCACCGGTCCTGCTGTGGCTGGTCGCGGGGGAGCACAAGGAGAGGACATGAGCATGAGCACTGAGAGCACGACCCCCGGCGCCCCGCCGCGCTCGAGTCCGCCGGAGCTGGTGGCCGAGGGGCTGGAGCTGGGCTACGGGGACCGTCGGGTGGTCCGGGAGCTGAGCCTGCGGGTGCCGACCGGGCGGGTCACCGCGATCATCGGGCCCAACGGCTGCGGCAAATCGACGCTGCTGCGCGGGTTCTCCCGGCTGCTGCGCCCGAGCGCCGGGACCGTGACCCTGGGCGGGCGACCCCTCGGCTCCTTCGGGGCCAGGGAGTTCGCCCGCACCGTGGGCCTGCTGCCGCAGCAGCCGGTGGCCCCGGACGGGATCACGGTCGCGGACCTGGTCTCCCGCGGGCGCTACCCCCACCAGGGGCTGTTCTCCCGGGCCTCCGCGCAGGACGACGCCGCGGTCGCCTGGGCGCTGGCGGCCACCCGGACCGGGGAGCTGGCCGAGCGGCCCGTGGCGGAGCTGTCCGGCGGGCAGCGCCAGCGGGTGTGGATCGCGATGGCCCTGGCCCAGCAGACCGATGTGCTGCTGCTGGACGAGCCCACGACCTACCTGGACCTGGCCCACCAGGTGGAGGTCCTGGACCTGGTGGTGGAGCTGAACCGCGAGCACGGGACCACCGTGGTCATGGTGCTGCATGAGCTGAACCTGGCCGCCCGGGCCGCGGACCACCTGGTGGCCATGAAGGACGGGCGCATCGAGGTGGCCGGCGCCCCGGAGGAGGTGCTCACGGAGGAGCACCTGGCGCGCGTGTTCGGCCTGGACGCCCGGGTGCTGCGCGCCGAGGAGGGCGGGGCCCCCGTGGTGGTGCCGCGGCGTCGGTGCCCGTGCCCGGCCCCGACCGCCGACGAGGCCGCGCCCGGTCACGAGAGGCCGGGCAGCGGAGCATCGGGGACCGCCGCACCGTGAGCCCGCGGCCGACGCCGTCCGCCCGTCCGCACCCCTGATCCAGAAGGAGACACCATGCCGCGCCGACCCATGACCGTGTTCCGCACCCGGGTGACCGGGGTGCGGCCCCTGAGCCGGGACTTCCTGCGGGTGAGCCTGGCCTCCCCGGGGCTGATCGAGCTGGCCGCGCCCGCCGGGGACGGGGCGGGCCCGGTGCTGGACGCCTATCTCAAGCTGCTGCTGCCCCACCCGGAGCACGAGGGACCGGTGCTGCCGGACCTGGAGGCCGCGGACTGGCATCGGGCCTGGTTCGCCGCCTCGGCGCGGGAGCGCGGCGGGTGGATGCGCACCTACACGCTGCGCGCGGCTCGCCCGTGGACCTCCCCGGAGGGGAGTCCCGGAGTGGAGATCGACGTCGACTTCGTGCTGCACGGACACGGGGACCAGCAGGGGCCGGGGGCCGCCTGGGCGGCCTCGGCCCGCGTGGGCGATGAGCTGAGCCTGCTGGGGCCCACGCGCGAGGACGTCCTGTGGGGGACCTGGGATCCGGGTCGGGCCGAGCGGTATCTGCTGGGCGGGGACGAGACCGCGGTGCCGGCGGCCTGCTCGGTGCTGGAGGCCCTGCCCGCCGGAACCCAGGCCGCCGTGCTGCTGGAGGTGCCCGCGGGCAACGCGCAGGATCTGGCTGCCGGCCTGCCGGAGGCGGCCGCCCGGCCCGAGGTGCGGGTGCGCTGGCTGGAGCGGGCCCCGGAGCAGGTGCGGGGTCGGGCGCTGCTGAGCGCTCTGCGCGAGGAGCTGGGGCTGGTGCCGCGGGCCGCGGAGGAGGACGCCGCGGGGATCGCCGCGCAGCGGGCCGAACCCGGGGAGCTGGTGTGGGGTCGAGCGGAGGAGTCCGAGGATCCGGCGGGGGTGTCGGTGTGGCTGGCCGCGGAGGCCGCCGTCGTCCGGGCCGCCCGCCGGGTCTGCGTCAACGAGGCCGGGATCGACCGGCGCCGGATCTCCTTCATGGGCTATTGGAAGGCCGGGCAGGCCGAGTCCTAAGCTGGAGGGGCCGTGCCCTGCCGGCGGCTCCCGTCGACGCTGCGCCTGCGGCGCGCGCCGGTCCGGGGGAGGCGGCGGGGCGCGAGTTCGAGCATGCAGGCAGGAGATCCATGAGCACCGAGTACAGCGAACACGAGCCGGCCGCCGATGCCCCGGGGGCCCGGGAGCCGGAGGAGCACCAGATCCGCTACGTGGCGCTGGGGGACTCCTTCACCGAGGGCGTGGGCGATGAGGACGCGTCCCGACCCAACGGGGTGCGCGGATGGGCGGATCGGGTGGCCGAGCAGCTGACCCTGCGCTTCCCGCAGACCCTCTACGCCAACCTCGCGATCCGCGGCCGCACCCTGGAGCCCATCCTGGCCGAGCAGGTGGACGCCGCCCTGGCGCTGCGCCCCACGCTGGTCAGCCTCTACGGCGGGGGCAACGACATCCTGCGCCCGAGCATCGACGTGGACGCGCTGATGGCCGACTACGACGAGGCCTTCGGACGCCTGCGGGCCTCCGGGGCCCAGGTGCTGACCCTGACCGGCTTCGACGTCAAGCACTTCTACGGCGTCTTCAAGGCCACCCGCGGGCGCACCGCGATCTACAACGAGCTGCTGCGGGAGATCGCGGAGAAGCACGACCTGATCCTGGTGGACTTCTGGCGCTTCTCCGAGGAGTTCTCCGACGCCCGGTACTGGGCCAAGGACCGCCTGCACATGAACACCCTGGGGCACATCAAGATGGCCGGGAAGGTCCTGGAGGCCCTGCAGGTGGGGGCCGGGGAGCTGGGGCTGGAGCCGCTGCCGCAGATGCGGGAGGTCTCCCGGGTCCAGGCCACCCGCGCCAACCTGGAGTGGGTGCGCACCTTCGCCCTGCCGTGGGTGGGGCGGCGCCTGCGCGGCACCTCCTCCGGAGACTCCCTGAGCCCGCGCTACCCGGACCTGCAGTCCCTGCAGGTCACCGAGGGCGGCGACGCCGCCCGGGGCCGGGAGGAGGGGGAGGCCGGCGCCCCGCCCGCGTGATTCCGCGGTGATTAAGGCCATGGGCGCGGCGCAGAGGTTGCCATCGCGGGCCGGGATCCCTAGTATTTAACGCTGTCGTAGTGGTGCGTCCACCCTTCGGCACCGAACCAAGCTTCACCGTGATCCCGCGGCAGGGGCAGGTCCCGGACCTCTCACACCGGGCCTGACTCCCACACTCAGGCCCGGCGACTCATCCGGTGCTCTCACGGTAGGTGACGGGGCGCTGTTCGAGCCGCCCGCCCGGCTGGCGCGAGAGCGCACCGTCATTTCGTCAACATTGGAGGAGTAACTATGGCAGCCGTCTGCCAGGTGACCGGAGCTGTTCCCGGCTTTGGACACAGCATTTCCCACTCGCACCGCCGCAACAAGCGCCGGTTCGACCCCAACATCCAGAAGAAGCGCTACTGGGTGCCGTCCCTGCGCCGCAACGTGACCCTGAACGTGTCCGCCAAGGGCATCAAGGTCATCGACGCGCGCGGGATCGACGCCGTCGTCGCTGACATCATCGCCCGCGGGGAGAAGATCTGATCATGGCTTCCAACACCAAGGACGTTCGTCCGATCATCAAGCTCAAGTCCACGGCCGGCACCGGGTACACCTACGTGACCCGCAAGAACCGCCGCAACAACCCGGATCGCCTGGTCATGAAGAAGTACGATCCCGTGGTCCGCAAGCACGTCGACTTCCGAGAGGAGCGCTGAGACACACATGGCCAAGAAGTCCAAGATCGCCCGCAACGAGCAGCGCAAGGCCATCGTCGAGCGCTACGCCGCCAAGCGCGAGGAGCTGAAGAAGACCCTCGTCGACGAGAACGCCTCCCCCGAGGCCCGCGAGGAGGCCCGCCTGGGCCTGCAGAAGCTGCCCCGCAACGCCTCCCCGGTGCGCGTGCGCAACCGCGACCAGATCGACGGCCGCCCCCGCGGGACCTTCCAGAAGTTCGGGATCTCCCGCGTGCGCTTCCGCCAGATGGCCCACCGCGGCGAGCTGCCGGGCATCACCAAGTCCAGCTGGTAATTTGGGGCCGCGGGTCGGCTATGCTGACCTGAGCCGCTTACATCCGATGTCTCAGGAGGGACACAACATGGCGAAGAACCGCAGCGAACTCGTGGCCGAGGTGGCCGAGAAGTCCGGGATGTCACAGTCCGCCGTCAACGGCGTGCTGGATGCCCTCTTCCAGGTCTTCGAGTCCTCCGTCGCGCAGGGCGAGAAGGTCACCATCCCGGGCTGGCTCTCCGTCGAGCGCACCGATCGGGCCGCTCGCACCGGGCGCAACCCGCAGACCGGTGAGTCCATCGAGATCCCGGCCGGCCACGGTGTGAAGCTCTCCGCCGGCTCCAAGCTGAAGGCCGCCGTCGCCAAGAAGTAGCTCTTCCCGCTGAGGCATCAGCACCCGAGGGCCCCGCGCCCGCGATCCGCCGTGATCGCGAGCGCGGGGCCCTCGTCGCATCCCGACGCCGGGCGGGGATCCGGCGGGATCGGCCGGGGCGCGGCACCGGAGGTGAGCGGGGGTCGGACGGTAGGATGGAGGCCGCTTCCGCGTTCCGCTCATCAATCGCCGCCCGACCCGAGGAGGTGCCCGTGGTCCCGACCCCCAACCCGTGGGGCCTGCCCGAGCGCACCCATCGCCTGCTGCGCGGGTGGGGCGTGGCCTCGGTGGCGGTGTTCGTCGGCGCGGGTTCGCACGCGGTCCTGACCGGACACCTCCCGCACCCCCTGATCCTGGGTCTGTGCTGGTCCCTGTCCGGGATGCTGTGCGTGCTCCTGGCGGGGCTGCGCCTGCCCCGACTCTCCACGGGCCTCGGGGTGCTGGGCTCCCAGGCCGGGCTGCACACCCTCCTGACGCTCGCCGGGCACGGCGGGGTCGGGACGGGTGCCGTTGCGGCCCACGCCGGCCACCACGGTGCGGCTCCGCTGGGCTCCGTGCAGCCGGCGGCCTCGGCGGATGCGGTGCATCAGCTGAGCCCCCTCATGGTCGCGGTGCACGCGCTGGCCGCCGTCCTGACGATCCTCGCGATCCGCCGGGGCGACGCCGCGCTGGCCGGTCTGCTGCGCGCCGTGCGCCTGGGTCTGCGGCGCCTGCTGACCCTGCCGGGCCCGGTGCCGACCCCCGCGCCTCGCCCCCGGCCCCTCATTCTCTCCTGCCCGGCCGTCCTGGTCTCCCGGATCCGCCCGGGCACGGTGGACACCCGCGGTCCCCCGCTGGCGCTGCCCGCCTGAGCCGAGCGCTCGGGCCCACCACCGGATCCCGCCGCACCGCGGCGTCGAGCGCCGAGTCCTTGCGGACCGGCCGCCGCGTCGTCGCCGGGGTCCGTCACCGCAGCACCGCAAGCACCCCCGCATCAGCATCGCTCACCCGGCTTCACCGGGTCTCGAGCGCTGCGCGGGGAACCGACCGAAAGGGTCCACCACCATGGGAATCTCCCGCACCCCGGGCGCCGGCGCGCGCCCCGACCACCGCACCCGCCTCCGTCCTGCCGCCCGTCGCCTGCCCGCGCTCCTCGGCGCCCTGCTGGCCCTGTGCCTGGCCCTGTTCGCCGGGGCACCCGCGGCCCAGGCCCACGATGAGCTGCTGCAGGCCGATCCGGCCGACGGCGCGACGCTCGAGCAGGCCCCGGACCGGATCACGCTGACCTATTCCGGGGACATCACCGCGCTGGGCAACGAGGTCCGCGTAACCGACTCCCAGGGGAAGACCGTCTCCACCGGGGACGTCACCGTGGACGGCACCCACGTGATCCAGCGGATCAGCCCGGACGCCGGGGACGAGACCTACACCGTCTCCTGGCGGGTGGTCTCCTCCGACGGCCACCCCATCGAGGGCACCTACTCCTTCACCGTCGGTCAGGGCGGGGCCGGACAGCCCGCCGCGTCCTCCTCCGCCGCCGCCCACGACCACGGCGACCACGACGCCGCCGAGCACCACGAGCACGCCACGAGCCCCGCGGCCACCGAGAGCCCTGAGCAGGCGACCAGCTCCGCGCCGGCCTCCGCCGAGGGACAGAGCCTGCCCCTGTGGGCGGTCGCGCTGATCGGCGCCGTGGGCGCCGTCGTGCTGGTGGGCGTGATCATTCTGGTGGTCGCCTCGCTGCGCGCCCGCCGCACCCGGGGCGCAGACACCGGACGCGAGACCGGCCGGGGGTCCGAGCACGACGACGACGCCGCGAACGGGCGGTGATCGGCATGACGACGACGCCCACCGCCGCCACCGGAATCACCGGCACCGCGGCCACCGGCTCCGGCATGGGCAACGGCTCCGGGAGGAGCCCGCGCCGCGCGGCGGCCCGGACCGCGTCGCGGGTGGGCCACCCGCGACGCCGCCCGCTGCGCACCGGCGCGGTCCTCACCCTGACCGGTCTGCTCGGTCTGGGGTTGAGCGCCTGCGGCGGGGGAGGGGAGACCGCCTCGAGCGCGGATCCCACGGCCTCCGCCTCGGCGTCGGCGGCCGGGGCGCTCACGGCCGAGGACGTGTGGGTCAAGGCCGGGGATTCCGGGATGACCTCGGCCTTCGGGCACGTGGTCAACCACACGGATCACACCGTGCGGATCGTCGGGGCCGAGTCCCCTGCGGCCGGGTCCGTGCAGCTGCACGAGACCGCGCAGGAGGCCGGCGGGTCCAGCACCATGCGGGAGAAGGAGGACGGCTTCACCATCGAGCCCGGCCAGTCCCTCGAGCTCTCCCCGGGTGGGAACCACGTGATGCTCATGGACCTGCGCTGCGCCCTGCTGGCCGGAGATGAGACGCAGCTGGTGCTGCGCACCGAGGGCGACGGCCAGCTGCGCGTCAGCGCCCCGATCCGGGACTACGCCGGCGCGCAGGAGCACTACGACCCGACCGCCGAGGCCTCGGCCGACGCGAATCACGGTGAGCACGAGGGCCACGGAGAGCACGACGGACATGCCGGGCACGGCATGAACTCCGGGGAGCCTTCCGACGGCGCCGCCTCCGCGCTGCCGCGCTGCTCGGGGTAGCTGCGATGTCCGCCACCAGGAGAGGATCCGGCACCTCAGGTGAGCGCCCGGAGCCCCGGCGTCCGGGAGTCCGCCCGACCCGCCGCGCCACCCTGATCGGCGGCGCCGCGGCCACCGCGGGGGCCGCCGGGGCGGTGGGGGTCGAGCTGCTGCGTCGCAGTGCGCAGGAGCCGTCCCCCGCCGCCTCGGCGGACCCGCGCGATGCCGCCGCCCCCGTGCCTGGCACCCCGCTGGCCACCGCGCGCATCGGCTTCCACGGCAGGCGCCAGGCCGGTGTGGACACCCCGCCGCAGGCCCACGCCGCGTTCCTGGGGATCCGCCTGCACCGGCAGGTGGACCGGGAGGGGGTGCGGCGGCTGCTGCGGGTGCTCACCGCCGACGCCGCCCAGCTCACCCAGGGGCAGGCCCCGGTCACCGACCAGGAGCGGGAGCTGGCCGAGATCCCGGCGAACCTCACCGTGACGGTGGGCTTCGGCGAGCGGATCTTCGACCTCGTGGCACCGCACGCCAAGCCCTCGTGGCTGCGGCCCCTGCCCGCCTTCCCGCAGATCGACCGGCTGCAGGAGGAGTGGGGTGCCGCGGATCTGCTGCTGCAGATCGGCTGCGAGGACCGGGTCACCCTGGCCCACGCGCAGCGGGTGCTGCTCAAGGACGTGCGCGGCTTCGGCACCCTGGCCTGGACCCAGCAGGGCTTCCGCAACGCCGCCGGGTCCGTGCGGGCCTCCCAGACCACCCGCAACCTCTTCGGGCAGGTGGACGGGACCGTGAACCCCAGCACCGAGGACGGCTCCGTGGAGGACGTGGTGTGGGGCCGGGCCGAGGGGCTCACCCCGTGGACCCCGGACGGCACCTCCGTGGTGATTCGCCGGATCCACATGAACCTGGACACCTGGGACGAGGTGGACACCCCGGGTCGGGAGGACGCCGTCGGGCGCACCCTGGCCGACGGCGCGCCCCTGACCGGGGGCACCGAGCACACCCCCGCGGACCTCTCCGCGACCGGGCCCCACGGCTTCCCCGTCATCGCCCGGGACGCCCACCTGCGCCGGGCCACCGCGACCACCCCGCTGGAGCGGATCCTGCGCCGCCCGTACAACTACGACCTGCCGGTCGCGGAGGGCTCCGGCTTCTCCGGGGCGGGGCACACCGACGGCGGGGTGAGCCGCACCGGTCTGATCTTCGCCGCCTACCAGGCGGACCCGGTCCGGCAGTTCGTGCCCATCCAGCGGCGCCTGGCCGAGCTGGACCGGCTGAACACCTGGACCGTGCCCATCGGCTCCGCGGTCTTCGCGATCCCTCCCGGGTGCGAGGACAATGGATTCGTCGGCGAGACCCTGTTCTCCTGATCCGCTCCCGGACACCGCCGCACCCCCCGCCCCCTGACCGTCGAACCGAGGACCCCATGCCCCCAGCCACCGCACCCGCCGCCCCCACGCCGGATCCCCTGCCCACGGGGATCGCGCGCGGGCTGCACCGGCCGTGGCTGCTGGCGGTGCCCGCGGCCATGCTGGTCTTCCTCGTCGTCTCCCTGGTGCTCAGCGGCTCCGCGGCCGGCACCGCCCTGAAGGACCCGGGGGCCTTCGTGCGCTGGGCGCTGCCGGTGGCGGAGGCCGTGCTGAACCTGTCCATGGCCGCCACGATGGGCGCGCTGCTGTTCGCCGTCGCGTTCATCCCGCGGTTCGCCCGCGATGCCCGGGGCCCGGCCGGCGGGCGTACCCGGACCCGCCCCGCCGCCCAGGAGGAGGACGCAACGGAGTACGGGCCCTTCGCCGCGGTCCTGAATTTCGCGGCGGTCTCGGCTCTGACCTGGACGATCGCGGGGCTTACCGTGCTGGTCCTGGCCTACGCGGACATCTCCGGGACGCGGATCTCCGCCGACGCCGCCTTCACCAGCCAGCTGCTCGGCTACATCCAGGGCATCGGCACCGGCCAGGAGCAGGCCGCCGTGGTGATCGTGGGCGCGGTGACCACGACCCTCGTCTTCGCGGTGCGCCAGCTGCTGGGCCTGTTCCTGACCCTCGCCTTCTCCTTCATCGCGATCGTCGCGATGGCCCTGAGCGGGCACTCCTCCGGCGGGGACGACCACATGGGCGCGGTCAACTCGCTGGGGCTGCACCTGTTCGGCGTCGTCCTGTGGTTCGGCGGTCTGCTGGTGCTGGCCTATCTCTCCCGGGACCTCACCGGGCCCGACGCCGGCACCGGCACGGTCCCCGAGCGGGTGCGCGGGAAGGCGACGGCGGCCTCCCGCCGGGTGCCCATGGCCGTGGCCGTGCTGCGCCGCTACTCCGCCGTCGCGCTGCTGGGCTTCCTGCTCGTGGCGATCTCCGGGGTGCTCAACGCCGCGGTGCGCCTGCACGGCTTCTCCGATCTGGGCACCTCCTACGGGCTGCTGATCGTGGCCAAGGCGTGCCTGACGGCGCTGCTGGGGCTGGCCGGTGCCGCGCATCGGCTGTGGCTGATCCCGCGGGTGGAGGACGGGCGGCTGAGCGCCTTCCGGGGGATCTGGCAGGTGATCGCCGCGGAGCTGATCATCATGGCCGGGGCCGCGGGGCTGGCCGTGACCCTCTCGCGCACCGCCCCGCCGGTCAGCGAGGAGCTGCCGCCCACCGCCTCCCCGGCCCGGATCATCACCTGGTACGAGATGCCGCCGCAGCCGCACGGGATCGGCACCTGGCTGGGCACGTGGCGCTTCGACTGGTTCTGGGTCTTCGTCGTCGCGATGCTGGCCTGGGCCTACGTGTGGGCCTTCGTGCGGGTGCGCCGCCAGGGCCGGAGGTGGCCGGTGCTGCGCCTGGCCTCGTGGCTGGTGGGCCTGACCCTGGTCACCTACGCGACGTCGGGGGCCTTCGCCGTGTACTCCCGGGTGCTGTTCTCGGTGCACATGATGGAGCACATGTCCCTGACCATGATCATCCCGATCTTCCTGGTCCTGGGGGCGCCCGTGACCCTGCTGCTGCAGGCCCTGGAACCGCGTCAGGACGGCACCCGCGGGCCGCGCGAGTGGATCCTGCGCCTGGTGCACTCCGGGTGGTCCAAGGTCATCACCCACCCGATCTTCGCGGCGGTGAACTTCGCGGGGTCCATCGTGCTGTTCTACTTCACCCCGCTGTTCGGGGTCACCCTGCGCTACCACGTGGGCCACGAGTTCATGATGGTGCACTTCCTGGTCACCGGGTACATCTTCTGCCTAGTGCTCATCGGGGTGGATCCCATCCCGCGTCGCCCGGACTACCCGATCCGCATCATCATGCTGGTCGCGACCCTGGGCTACCACGCCTTCGTCGGCATCGCGATCATGTCCACGACCGTGCTGCTGCAGGCCTCCTGGTACGGCAACCTCGGCCGGGCCTGGGGCCGCAGCGCCATCGAGGACCAGCAGTACGGCGGGGCGTTCATGTGGGCGCTGGGGGAGATCCCGACGATGGTGCTCGCCGTGATCCTGGCGATCCAGTGGTCCCGGGCCGGGGACCGGGAGGCCCGGCGCATCGACCGGCAGGCCGAGCGGGACGACGACGCCGAGCTGCGCGCCTACAACGCGATGTTCGAGCGGCTGAACGAGGACGAGTCCGCCGGGCGCCGTTGCTGAGCAGGCCCCGACGTCGAGCGGGCCGCCGCTGAGGCTGGCGTCGCCGGCCCGGCTCAGTCGGGGTCGCCCAGCCGCAGGCGCACCAGGCGCACTACCCCCGTCAGACGCAGCAGGCGCGCCCGGGCCCGGGTGGCCCCGGACAGCCCGGCCGGCAGCGGCCCCTCGCGCAACAGGGGCTCGGAGTCGAGGACCCTGGCGTCGGCCTCCCAGGAGGCCGCCTCCGCCGGCAGGTGGGCCGCGGGCAGCGGGGCGCCGTCGGCGGGGCCGAGCAGGGTCCCGGCCTGGCGGGCCCCGCGGCGGGTGGCGGCGTCGGTGAGCACCTCGACGCCGGGGAAGCGCGCGGCCAGGTCCCGCATCAGCGGGCGCAGCTGCTCCCGGCTCAGGCCCGCGAAGGCCCCCGGGGCCAGGATCAGCACCGGATCTCCGGGGCGCAGCCCCAGGGTCTCGGCGACCTCCTTCGGCCAGGCGGGATCCGTCACCGCGGAGGGCACCCCGTGCACCCGCAGGTGCGTGGGCAGCAGCCGCTGGCGCAGGGCGATCACCTCGCGCCGGTCCACCGCGCACCAGTGCGCCTGCTGCGGGGCGACCCGCCACAGGGCCGTGGACAGCCCGGCCTTCAGCTCGATGATCGCGCCCCGCGGGTGCTCGGCCACGAACCGCTGGACCTGCGCATCCAGGCTGCGGGTGCGGGCCAGGCAGCACAGGTCCGCGAACTCCGCGGTGGGCCCGGTGGACAGCAGCCCCTGGCCGGGCAGCGGGGCCTCCGGTTCGGCGCCCTTCTTCTGCGTCTTCGGATCGGCACCCGGATCCGCCCTCTGACCCGCGTCCGGTTCGCCGCCCCGGGGGGCCGCCGGAGACGGACCCGGGTGCGGGGCGCGCCGGCGCAGGCCGCGCAGGCGCAGGCCGCGCAGGCGCCGCAGCAGCAGCTGGCCGGTGGGATCCTCGAGGGTCCCAGGCCAGCGCCGGGCGGCGCGCTCGCGGGCCAGCAGGGGCGCCAGCAGCTGCCCCGGCACGGAGGAGAGGTCGAAACCGGCCAGGGAGTCCTGATGATCGGCGAACACGGAAGGCCTCCTGGGCTCTCGCCGCGGCCGCGGCGGTGGATGGGCATCGCTTCCTCGATCTTCGGCCACCGGGGCCCGCGGGGCAAGCGCATCGCCCCGACGTCGGGACCGCGGTGGGAAGAGCCGCGGCCCATCCGACGTTGCTACCCTCGACGAAGAGATCCCCGATCACCCCAGGAGCACCCCATGGCAGACCGCGAACCGCGCGTGCGCGCCTCCGAGCTGACCGGCCGCGGCTGGCTGAACACCGGAGGCCGAGACCTGAGCCTGCAGGAGCTGCGCGGGAAGATCGTGATCCTGGACTTCTGGTCCTTCTGCTGCATCAACTGCCTGCACGTGCTGGACGAGCTGCGCGAGCTGGAGGAGCGCTACGCGGACGTCCTGGTGACCGTGGGCGTGCACTCGCCCAAGTTCGAGCACGAGGCGGACCCCGACGCGCTGGCCGCGGCCGTGGACCGCTACGACGTGCGCCACCCCGTCCTGGACGACCCCGAGCTGGGCACCTGGCAGGCCTACACCGCTCGGGCCTGGCCGACCCTGGTGGTCGTGGACCCGGAGGGATACGTCGTCGCGCACCTGTCCGGGGAGGGCCACGTGCAGGGGCTGGTCTCCCTCGTCGAGGAGCTGGCCGCCGCGCACGAGGCCAAGGGCACCCTGCATCGCGGGGACGGGCCCTACGTCCCGCGCCCGCCGCAGGAGGGCGTGCTCTCCTTCCCCGGCAAGATCACGGCCCTGCCCCCCGAGCTGGCCGCCCCGGACGCGCAGGGCCCCACCTGGCTGGTCACGGACACGGGCCGGCACCGCGTCGTCGAGCTGGACGACACCCTGGAGACCGTGCTGCGCTCCTGGGGCGGGCCGGAGAAGGGCCACGCCGACGGCGGCCCGGGGGACGCCCGCTTCGACGAGCCGCAGGGCCTGGCCGTGCTGCCGCCGGCCATCCGCGAGGCCGCCGGGTACGACGTGCTCGTGGCGGATTCCGTGAACCACCGGCTGCGCGGGATCCGGCTGGCCGACGGCGCGGTCAGCACCGTCGCCGGCAGCGGCGTGCAGCGCCTGCTCGACGCCGAGGGCGCGCGCACCGGGGACCCGAACCGCATCGACCCCGCCGCCGATCCGCTGGGCGTGTCCCTGTCCTCCCCGTGGGATGTGCTCTGGTCCGAGGCGGCCGGGCTGGTGCTCGTGGCGATGGCTGGAACCCACCAGATCTTCTCCTTCGACCCCGTCACCGGCTCCGTGCAGGTCTTCGCCGGCACGGGAGCCGAGGGCCTGCTGGACGGGCCCGCCCACGAGGCCTGGTTCGCCCAGACCTCCGGCCTGGCCGCGGCCGCCGACGGCACCGTGTGGCTGGCGGATTCGGAGACCTCCGCCCTGCGCCGCCTGCGCTTCGACGCCGGCGAGCAGGTCCGCGCGGAGACCGCGGTGGGCGAGGGCCTGTTCGACTTCGGCTTCCGCGACGGCGACGCCGCGACCGCGCGCCTGCAGCACTGCCTGGGGGTCGCGGTGCTGCCGGACGGCTCGGTGGCCGTGGCCGACACCTACAACGGGGCGGTGCGCCGCTGGGACCCGGCCTCGGGGCAGCTGAGCACCCTGGCCCGGGGCCTGGCCGAGCCCTCCGACGTGCTGCTGGAGCAGCGCGGGCAGGACCAGGAGCCGCTGCTGCTGGTCGTGGAGACCAACGCCCACCGCATCACCCGCCTGCCGATCCCCGCCGAGGCCCAGCGGGTGGACGAGGGCGCGGCGCGAAGCCAGCGCGCGGTCTCCCAGATCGCCGGGGGCACGCTGACCCTGCGCTCGCGCTTCACCGCCCCCACGGGGCAGAAGCTGGATGACCGGTGGGGGGATCCCACCCAGCTGAAGGTCTCCGCGACCCCGCCGGAGTTCCTCCTCGACGGCGCGGGGGCCGCCCAGGGCCTGGAGCGCACGCTGCGGCTGAACCCGGAGATCACCGAGGCCGTGCTGCACGTGACGGCGCGGGCGGCCGCCTGCGACGGCGAGCCCGGCGGCGAGATCCCGGACCACGCGGCCTGCCACCTGTACCAGCAGGACTGGGGCATCCCCGTCGTCGTCACCGGGGATCCGGCGGACGAGGCGGAGATGGTCCTGGACCTGCGCGGCGTGAACTGAGGGCCTCCCGATGGCGGAGAACACCCGGGACATCCCCGAGCGGTACGGGAAGCTCGTGCAGGGCTTCCACCCGCGC
>ERZ1023261.99-NODE-99-length-40433-cov-6.027143_pt1 | contig 40433 bp, 42 predicted proteins | sample MGYA00521234_ERZ1023261 | MGnify/ENA primary metagenome ERZ1023261 (study PRJEB32759, sample SAMN07749871) | skin metagenome | biome: transportation; feature: city; material: polyester macromolecule | host: Homo sapiens | place: Hong Kong:TC line | collected...
TCGGTCGACTGTCGTCCTGCTGCCGGGGGAGGAGCGACCTCCCCCGAGGTGCGGCACCGAGCCTAGAGAAGAATGCGGATTCCGCGCTGCAGTTGTCCACAGACGAGCTTCAGCCCACCCGGGCGGCGCCGCGCCCTACGCTGGAGCATGGCCCGTTTCGTGGAGCTCCACCCCGACAACCCCCAGCAGCGCACCGTCGACCAGGTCGTCGAGCGCATCCGAGGCGGCGCGCTCGTCGCCTACCCGACCGACTCCGGCTACGCGCTCGGTGGCCGCCTCGACGACGCCGAGCTCAAGGACCGGATCGCGCGGATCCGCCGCCTCGACGCCAAGCACCACTACACGCTCGTGTGCCGCGACTTCGCCCAGCTCGGCCAGTTCGTCCACGTCGACAACAGCGTCTTCCGCGCCATCAAGGCCGCCACGCCCGGCCCGTACACCTTCATCCTCCCGGCGACGAAGGAGGTGCCCAAGCGACTCCTCCACCCGAAGAAGAAGACCGTCGGCGTGCGGATCCCTGACCACCCCGTCCCGCTCGCCCTGCTCGACGCCCTCGGCGAGCCGATGCTTTCCAGCACGCTCATCCTCCCGGGGCAGGACCAGCCCCCGGCCGACGGCTGGACGATCAAGGAGGAGCTCGACCACGTTGTCGACATCGTTATCGAGGCGGGGGAGTGCCCGGCACAGCCGACCACCGTCATCGACTACCGCGAGCTACCGCCCGTGATCGCCCGCGTGGGGGCGGGGGACCCGACCCCGTTCGAGGCGTGAGGGCTCAGGCCGTCGCCTCGCGCAACGCTCGAAGCACCCGGGCGTCGATCCCGCCGGGTGCCAGCCGCATCTCGTAGTTCTCCACCCCGGCCCACGCCTCGAGAGCACGCTCGGCGTCATCGGCGGTCGCCGGGTGGCCCAACCGGGTCAGCCGCTCTGCGACCTCCGCGGCGAGGTCCCCGACGAGCGGGGCGACGTCCTCCGGGGGACCGCTGACGAGCTCGTGCAGGTCCAGCAGCCGCTCCAGCTCGCGCGGCGCCTCCGGGTGGTCGTCGACCCTCAGGTCCGCAAGGACTCCCGCGTGGTCGTAGCCCGTCCCGGCCTGGACGGCGATCAGCGCGGCACCCTGCCGACCGCGGCGGTCGCCCCCGGCGGCGTCCCCGGCGAGCAGCGCGGCCAGGAGACGTCGGGGCAGGGGCGCTCCCGCCGTGGTGAGCCACGCTCGCTCCATCGCGTCGACGACCTCGGCGCCGGCGAGGATGTTGCCCTGGATCGCGTAGCCGGACTCGTCGTCGCCCCCCGCGACGCCGCCGGCCCAGTCCATGCACGACCCCCCGGTGAAGGTCGCCTGGCTGTCGACCCCGACAACCCCGACCTGCCGCTCGGCCGCGTGCTCGTCGGTCGAGGTCAGCCGGCGCACCGTCTCGGCGGCGTCGTGCCCCTGCGCGAGCAGCGCGAGCCCGTCCTCCTTGTACGAGATCCGCGCGAACGACTGCGTCGCCACCGCGCCGACCCCGACCCGCGCCGCCGGGACCATCGCCCCCACGGCGGGGAACTTGCTGGCGACCGCCACGCCGTACGCGTCACCGACCCGCGCCACGATGGAGAACGTCATCTCAGGCCACCTCGACCCGGGACGCGACGAAGGCCGCCACACACGCGCGCACGTCCTCCGCGGATTGGACCCGCGCTCGGGCGGCCGGGTGTACTACCCACATGGCTCCCACTCCTGATCGGGCGGCAGATGGCTGCCTGCTGCTCACACTGGGCGCTGGCGGGTCGCGGCTGGCGATCAGCGCGCGGCGCGGCGGTGCCCCGTGGCTGCACGATACCGAGATCGCCGTCGAGGCCCACCCGTGGAGCGGCACTCTCAAGGGCACGCACACCGAGGACGACCTGCGGCGCTTCGCTGCAGAGCTGCGCACGGAGGGGGTGCCGCGCAGCGTGCAGCTCGGCGGCGACCGTTCCCCGGAGCTCGTGCTCGAGATCGCGCAGCAGCGGGGCGCCAACCCGCACCTGCTGGCGATCGAGGCACGCAGCTCATGGACCGGTGACGACCCGTACCCGTCCCTGACCTGGCTGCTCTTCGACGTGGAACGCGAGGTCCTGCAGCGTGCGAGTGAGCGCGTCGAGGCATATCTCGACGCCTGAGCGCCAGGCTCGCAGCCAGCCCAGCAGCGCGAGAACCTCGTCTCAGGCCACCTCGTCCCGGGACGCGACGAAGGACGCGACGCACGCGCGCACGTCCTCCTCGGAGTGCGCAGCGCTCAGCTGCACCCGGATGCGTGCCCGCCCGTGCGGCACGACCGGGAAAGAGAACGCGACGACGTAGACGCCTCGGCGGAGCATCGCTTCCGCGATCGTGCCGGCCTGCCGCGCCCCCTCATCGCCCGGGAACATGACGGGCGTGATCGGGTGCTGCCCGGGCAGCAGGTCGAACCCCGCCTCGGTCATGAGACGACGGAACAGCTCGGTGTTGCGGCGCAGCGTGGCGCGGGCATCGTCGGAGACCCGGGCGATCCGAAGGGCGGCCCTGGACCCGGCGACGACCGACGGGGCGACGGCGTTCGAGAACAGGTAGGGCCGGCTCCGCTGGCGAAGGAGCGCGACGATCTCCCGGTGGCCGCTGACGAAGCCGCCGGACGCGCCGCCCAGCGCCTTCCCGAGCGTTCCGGTGACGATGTCGACGCGGTCCTGCACCCCGCAGGCCTCGGGGGTGCCGCGTCCGGTCGGGCCGACGAACCCCGTCGCGTGGGAGTCGTCGACGAGCACGAGGGCGCCGAACTCCTCGGCGAGGTCGCAGATCTCGCGCAGCGGCGCGATCGAACCGTCCATGGAGAAGACGCCATCGGTGGCGATGAGGACCCGGTTCGCCCCGTCTCCACGCATCCTCTCGAGCTGTGCGCGCAGGTCGTCCATGTCCGCGTTGCGGTACCGGTAGCGCGTGGCCCTTGACAGGCGCACGCCGTCGATGATTGACGCGTGGTTGAGCTCGTCGGAGACGATCGCGTCACCCTCGCCGCAGAGCACCTCGAATACGCCGCCGTTCGCGTCGAAGCAGCTGCTGTAGAGAATCGTGTCCTCCGTCCCGAGGAACTCCGACAGCTCTCGCTCGAGCAGCGTGTGCTGCTCCTGCGTCCCGCAGATGAACCGGACGCTCGCCATGCCGAAGCCGAGCTCGTCGAGCGCGTCCTTCGCGGCGGCGACGACGGCGGGGTGGTCGGCGAGCCCCAGGTAGTTGTTGGCGCAGAAGTTCAGCGCCTCGCCCGTCGTCGTCGTGACATGGGAGCCCTGCGGTGTCGTCAGCAGGCGCTCCCGCTTCGTCAACCCTGCGTTCTCGATCTCGGCCAGGGCGGCGGTCAGCTCGTTCTTGATCGTGTACACGGGTGCTCAGCTCCAGTCGATGAGGACCTTGCCGCACCGCCCGGAGCGGGCGATGTCGAAGGCCTGCTGCCAGTCGTCGGCGGGGACGTGGTGGGTGATCACGGACGTGACGGCGGTCCGTAGCTCGGGCGACGTGGAGAGCATCGCGCTCATCGCGTACCAGGTGTCGCGAACCCCTCGGCCATGCCGAGCGCGGTGACGGCGTCCCCGAGCGAGGACGACCGGGCGTCGACCACGTGGTCGGCACCGGCACGGCGGGCCAGCTCGAGCCGCTCGGGCGAGACGTCACTGACGGCGATGAAACGGGCGCCCGCGTGCCGCGCGATGGCCGTCGCCATCACCCCGATGGGCCCGGCCCCGGTGATGGCCACGTCCTCCCCCACGAGGGGGAAGGACAGGGCCGTGTGCGTCGCATTGCCCAGCGGGTCGAACACGGCGGCGAGGTCGGGGTCGATATCGGCGTGCTGAACCCATACGTTGCTCGCGGGGACGACCACCTGCTCGGCGAACGCCCCGTCTCGGTTGACCCCGATCCCGACGGTCGGGATGCACAGGTGACGGCGCCCGGCGCGGCAGTTCCGGCATCGGCCGCAGACCACGTGCCCCTCACCGGAGACGAGCGCACCGACCTCGATCCCCTCGACATCGCGTCCGACCTCGATCACCGTGCCCGAGAACTCGTGGCCGAGCACCAACGGGGCGCGGACGGTCGAGGCAGCCCAGTCGTCCCACGCCTGGAGGTGCAGGTCCGTGCCGCAGAGCCCGGTGCGGGCGACCCGGATGCGCACGTCGAGCGGTCCGCAGTCGGGCTCCTGGACATCCGTCATCTCCAGCCCCGGGCCGGGCCTGGTCTTGACGATCGCACGCACCGTGACCTCCTGCTCAGTCCTCGCGCTGCCAAGGGTGGAACGGCGGCATGTCCTGGCTCACCCGGGAGGTGTACAGCGGGTCCCGCTTCTCGAGGAAGGAGGCGACCCCCTCCTCGCCGTCGCCGAAGCTCGTCCACCACATCGCGAGGGACTCCACCCGGTGCGCCTCGACGGGGTGGGGCTGGGCGCTGTTGCGGTACATCATCTGGCGGGTGAGAGCGATCCCGACGGGGGAGCGGTACCGGGTGAACCGCGCGGCCAGCTCGTACGCCGCGGGGAGGAGCTCGTCGGGCTCGTGCACGGAGCGGACCAGACCGAGCTCCAGTGCCCGGGTGGCGTCCACGATGTCACCGGTGTAGGCGAGCTCGAGCGCGGTCGGCAGCCCGACGATCCGGGGGAGGAACCACGTGCTGCACGCCTCCGGGACGATCCCGATCTTGCCGAAGACGAACCCGATCCGGCCCTTCGTCGACATGAGCCGGGCATCCATCGGAAGGGTCATGGTCGCCCCGATCCCGACGGCCGGGCCGTTGATCGCGGCAATGATCGGCTTGGGGCATGCGTACGCGGCGAGCGAGACGCGGCCCCCCGTGTCCCGGATCCCCTCGATGACGGCCGGGTCGTGGAACCCCTCCGTCACCTCGGCCATACCGGGGTCGACGCCCTCCGCGAGCCCGAAGACGTTGCCCCCGACCGACAGGTCCATCCCGGCGCAGAACGCCCGGCCCTCGCCGGTGACGACGACCGCGCGGGCCTCGTCGTCGGTGGCCACGTACCGGTACACGGACTCGAGCTCGTCTGCCATGCGGACGGTGAACGCGTTGAGCGCGTCCGGGCGGGCGAGCGTGACGGTCGCGATGCCGTCGGTGACCTCGTACCGGATCGTCTCGAAGTCCTCGGGCGCGATGGCCGGGGCGGGGAAGCGGCCGCTCATCGGGTGCCCCCGCCGCACAGCTGCTCGCGGGCGGCCTCGTACTCCTCGGCGAGCCGGACGACGAGGTCCCGCGCCGGCAGCACCGCGTCGATGGCGCCGCTGCCCTGGCCGGCTGACCAGATGTCGCGCCACGCCTTCGCCTCGCTCGTCGGCTTCGCCGGCACGGCGCCACCCTCGCCCTCTGCGTGGGGGTTGGTCACGTGGCTGAGGTCGACCTTCTCCGGCTCGGCGAGGTGCTCGGGGTCCAGGCCCGCGGCGACGATGCTCTCCCGAAGGAAGTTCGCGGGGATCGTCGAGATCGCCGGGGTGTAGACGATGTCGGCCGCGCCGGCGTCGACGATCATCTCGCGGTACCCGTCGCTGGCCATCGACTCCTCCGTCGCGATGAAGCGGGTGCCGAGATAGGCGAGGTCGGCGCCCATCGCGCGGGCAGCCAGGACGTCCCGCCCGGTCGAGAGGCACCCGGCCAGGAGGATCGTGCCCTCGAACCACGGCCGGACTTCTGCCATGAGCGCGAACGGGTTGAGGCTGCCCGCGTGCCCGCCCGCACCGGCGGAGACGAGGATCAGGCCGTCGACGCCGACGGCGGCGGCCTTGCGGGCGTGGGCGACCCCGGTGACGTCGTGGAAGACGAGGCCGCCGTAGGAGTGGACCGCCTCGACGACCTCGGTGGCCGCGCCGAGCGAGGTGATGACGAGGGGAACCTCGTGCTCGACGATGACCTCGAGGTCGGCCTGCAGCCGCGGGTTCGTCCGGTGCGCGATGAGGTTGACGCCGTAGGGCGCGGAACCCGGGGTCGCGCCGAGCTCCTCGTCGATCCGGGTGAGCCACTCGTCGAGCCCGGCGGTCGTCCGCTGGTTGAGCGCGGGGAGCGTGCCGAGCGCGCCCGCCTTGCACGTCTCGATGACGAGCTCCGGCCCGGACACGAGGAACATCGGGGCGGCGACGACGGGGACGCGCAGGCGTCCCTCGAGCTGGCTGGGCAGTGGCACGTGGATCTCCCCGGGGTGGTCGGTGGACGGACTGCTTCAGCCTAGGTCCGGGCGAGGTGGACGAGGACCTCTGCGTGCGCCGTGTGGGGGAACATGTCGAAGAGGCGGGCCCGCTCGACTCGGTACGAAGGGAGCTCGGCCAGGTCGCGCGCGAGGGTCCTCGGGTTGCAGCTGCTGTAGACGACGTGCGGCACGGCCACGTCCTCGATCCAGGTCGTGAGCGCCGTGCCGATCCCGCGTCGGGGTGGGTTGACGACGAGGACCTCGGGCCGACCGTGCTCGGCCGTGGCGGTGGCCGCGTCGGCGGCGACGAACCGGACCTCCGCCTCCGCCCCGAGACCGGCGGCCGTCGCGCGGGCGGCCTCGATGGCCTCGGGGGAGAGCTCGATCCCGAGGACCCGCGCGGGTCGGGCCGGGGCGACGGCGGCGTGCAGGGCGAAGCCTCCGACGCCGCAGTAGAGGTCCCACAGCGAGCTGGGTGCCGTAGCCGTCGCCCACTCGGTGGCCGTCCGGTACAGCTCGGCGGCGACCGCGGTGTTCGTCTGGAAGAAGCTGCGCGGGCCCAGGCGCAACGCCACCGACGGCAGCCGCATCGGCAGGTGGTCGGCGTCGGTGAGGACGCGTTCCTGCTCACCCTCGAGGATCGCGGCGTGGGCCGGCTGGAGGTTCGCGGTGACCACCCGCAGCCCGGGGACGGCGGCGAGGAGATCGGGGACGGCGGCCTCGAGGCGACGGAGCTGCCCCTCGGACCGGAGGACGAACCGGGCCATGAGCTCGCCGTCGGGGGAGACGGTGAGCAGGAGGTGCTTGAGCTCGCCCGTGCGTCGAGCCACGTCGTACGGCGTCAGGCCGAGCTCGTCGACCGCCGCGGCCAGGCGGGGGATGGCGTCGGCGATGACGGGGTCGTGGATCGGGCAGTCACGCAGGTCGACCCCGAGCCCGTCGCCGTCGAGGATCCCGAGCGTCACCGCGCCACGGCGTCCGCCGACGACGAGCTTCGCCTTGTTCCGGAAGCCCGACGGGCGCGACGGGTGCGGCAGCTCCCAGGCCCCGGGGCCGACGTGCGCGGCGACGGCTGCCGCGACCGCCGACTGCTTCCGTTCGAGCTGGGTGGGGACGTCCAGGGGGAGCCAGGTGCAGGAGCGGCAGGTCCCGGCGTCGAAGTACCCGCACGGGATCCCGACGGAGCGGGTCTCGGGGGCGGTCGGCACCGGAGAATCGTCCCAGAGCCGGGCCGCGAACGAGGTCTGGGTCAGGCCGGGTTCAGACCGCGGTCGGGTTGATCCGCTGGCGGAGGGTGTGCTGCGCGCCGGCCGGCACGACGATCGGGCCGTCGTGCACGGCCGCTGTCTCGATGCACACGAACCGGGTCCACGCGTCGTCGGGCAGGTCACCCATGCTCGCAGCCTTCTCCGACCACGGGTTCCACACGACCGTCTTCGTCCCGCCCTCGGAGGAGACCTCGAGCCGACGCGCACCGTCGTCGAGGGCGACCGTGCCGGAGGCGTCGTACACGCGGTCGGTCTCGCCCGCGAACCGCACGGCGCCCTCCTGCGGGCCCGTCTCGTCGCCGGTCACCTTGTCGAGATAGCTGGCTCCCTCGAGCCCGGCGATCGAGGTCGTCCGCACGTCCTCCACGGCGAGGTAGGTGTGCAACGCGGCCTCGACGTCGGCGTCGGCGAGCGCGTGGATCGTCAGGGCGAGGTCGAGCTCCCGCCCGAGCGTGACGACGTAGGACAGGCCGACGGCCGGGTAGGGGGCGTCGGGCGCGATCGAACGAGCGACCGGCGCGGTGAGGCCGAAGGTGAGTCGAACGTCGTCACCGTCGCGCTGCACGTCGAGCGGCTCCCACTCGGTGAGCCGGACCGGGCCGTGGCTGGGGGAGAGGTTCCCGTCGCGGCCGGGCCCGAACCACGGGAAGCAGATCGGCACGCCACCACGGATCGCGGTCCCGGGGGAGAAGCGGGCCTCCGGGCTGAGGTACAGGACGGGGGCGGACCCCTCCGGGGTCCACGCGGTGACGTGGGCGCCGTGGAGGTGGACGGTCGCCGTGCACGCCGGGGTGTCGACGGCGAACGCGGGCAGGCCGTGGTCGGCGACGGCGGTGACGCCCGCCGGCAGCTGGGTGAGGTCCATGCCGCCACTCTCGCAGGGCGCTCGTCGGTGGTGCCACCGGCACCGGCTAGCGTCGGCAGCATGACCGTGACGACCCCGCCCGACCGGTACGACTCCGACCCGGTGTGGGTCGCGCAGTACCCGCCGGGGGTTCCCGCCCGCGTCGACGTCCCCGAGGTCTCGCTCGGGGACGTGCTGCGGCAGGCGGTCGACCGGCACGGGTCGCACCCGGCGATCGACTTCTACGGGTCGGTGACGACGTACGAGAAGCTGGCCGACGAGGTGCACCGGGCGGCGCGCGCCCTGCTCGACCTCGGGGTCGGGAAGGGTGACCGGGTCGCCATCGCCCTGCCGTCGTGCCCGCAGGCCGTCGTCGCGTTCTACGCCGTCGTCGAGGTCGGCGCCATCGCCGTCGAGCTCAACCCGCTCTACACCCACGACGAGCTCGAGCACACCTTCACCGACCACGGTGCCCGGGTGGCCATCGTCTGGGACAAGCTCGCCGACGTCATCGCGTCGATGCCCGTCGAGGGGCTGCAGGTCCTCACCGTCGACGTGACGCGTGACCTGCCGCGCACGAAGCGGTGGGCGCTGCGGCTCCCGGTGCCTGCGGCGCGTCGGACGCGTGCGGCACTGACGGCCCGGACGAGCGTCGGCACGCCGTGGCACCGGGTCGTCGCTGCGGTGCGCGACACCTCGCCGCTCGAGGCCCGGGCCACCGGTGAGGACGTCGCGGTGCTGCTCTACACGGGTGGCACGACGGGCGTGCCGAAGGCAGCGATGCTCACCCACCGCAACCTCGCCGCGAACGTGGAGCAGAGCGCGGCCTGGGTGCCGGAGCTGCGGCACGGCGAGGAGGTCTTCTACGGGATCCTCCCGATGTTCCACGCCTACGGCGTCATGCTGTGCATCCTGTCCGCGGTGCGGGTGGGGGCGTGCACCGTCCTCTTCCCGCGCTTCGACGTGGACCAGGTCATCGAGGCGATGGGTCGGCGGCCCGCCACCTTCCTGCCCGGTGTACCGCCGATCTACGACCAGCTCGCCCGGGCGGCCGAGGAGGGCCGCGTCGATCTCACCTCCATCCGCTGGGGGCTCTCCGGCGCCATGCCGCTCCCGCCCGAGCTGGTCGAGCGGTTCGAGCGGCTCTCGGGAGGGACGCTCGTCGAGGGGTACGGGATGACGGAGACCTCGCCGATCACCGTCGGCAACCCCGTCGGACCGACCCGCCGGCCGGGTTCGGTCGGCGTTCCCTTCCCGTCGACGGAGGTCCGAGTCGTCGACCCCGAGGACCCGTCGACGGACCGACCGACGGGGGAGCCGGGGGAGCTGCTCGTGCGGGGTCCGCAGGTCTTCGTCGGCTACTGGAACCGTCCGGAGGAGACCGAGCGCGTCCTGCTGGGCGACGGGTGGCTGCGAACCGGGGACGTCGCAACGATCGATGCGGCAGGGTTCGTCACGATCGTCGACCGGCTCAAGGACCTCATCATCACCGGCGGGTTCAATGTCCACCCGTCCGAGGTCGAGGACGTGCTGCGGACCCATTCCAGCGTCGAGGACGTCGCCGTCGTCGGTCTCCCGGGCACGGCGGGGAGCGAGGACGTCGTCGCTGCGGTCGTCCTGGCCGACGGTCACGACCTCGACGTCGCCGCACTGCGCGCGCACGCCCGCGAGCACCTCGCGGGCTACAAGGTCCCGCGCGACGCGGTCGTCGTCGAGGACCTGCCGCGCTCGGCGATCGGCAAGGTGCTGCACAAGGACGTCCGGGCCGACGTCGCCGCCCGGCTGAAGCGGCGCTGAATCCCGCGCTCAGTCCGCCGACGGCCTCGCCCGGCCCGCCTTCGTCTCCGAGCGGCGGCGCTTGGCGTCGAGGCGGCGGCGCTGGGAACCGCGAGTCGGCCGGGTCGCACGGCGTGACGGGGGAGCGGGGGCGAGGGCGTCCCTGAGAAGGGTCGCGAGCCTTGCCCGGGCCGCCGCCCGGTTCCGGCGCTGCGAGCGGTGCTCGGATGCGTCGACGGTGAGGACCGTCCCGGCGAGTCGGTCGCGCAGCCGGTCGAGGGCGCGTCGTCGCTGGTCGTCGGTCAGGGCGGTCGTCGTCGCGAGGTCGAGCGACAGCTGGACGCGGGAATCGGTCGTGTTGACACCCTGGCCACCCGGGCCGGAGGAACGAGAGAAGCGCTCGACGAGGTCCCCGGCGGCGATGACGAGCCCGCGCGGAAGGCCCGGCCCGGGTGGGACACGCAGGTGGCCGTCGCTCGTCATGGACCCAGTGTGGCCACGGATGGGGAGGGGGGCGACCTCCTGAGGACGTCTTGAGCGCGTATCAACATGACATAATGTGCATTATCGGCACTTGAGGAGCGGTCCGGGGGAATCGACCATGACGCCACTTTCCCCGCCCGGGGATCGAGTCCCTGCGGGGAAACCGACCATGACGCCACGTTCCCCGGACCATGTGTGGCGGGAGGTCACACTCCGAGGTACTCCGCGAGGTGCTTCCCGGTGAGCGTCGAGGCGTCCGCGACGAGCTCGGCGGGCGTTCCGGTGAAGACGACCCGACCGCCGTCGTGGCCGGCGCCCGGACCGATGTCGATGATGTGGTCGGCATGTGCCATGACCGCCTGGTGATGCTCGATGACGATGGCGCTCTTGCCGCCGTCGACGAGCCGGTCGAGCAGGCCGAGGAGCTGCTCGACGTCGGCGAGGTGCAGGCCGGTCGTCGGCTCGTCGAGGACGTAGACCTCGCACTTCTCGCCCATCTGGACGGCGAGCTTGAGTCGCTGCCGCTCGCCCCCGGACAGCGTCGTCAACGGCTGCCCGATCGTCAGGTAGCCCAGGCCGACGTCCTCGAGCCTGCCCAGGATCGTGTGCGCAGCCTTGACCGCCGACTCGCCCTCGGCGAAGAACGCGCGGGCCTCACGGACGGACATCTCGAGGACGTCCGCGATGCTCCGGCCGCCGAGGGTGTGCTCGAGCACCTCGGCACCGAACCGGCGACCCTCGCACTCCGGGCACGGCGTCGAGAGACTGGCCATCATCCCAAGATCCGTCTCGACGACCCCCGTGCCGGAGCAGACCGGGCACGCCCCGTCCGAGTTGGGGCTGAACAGCGCGGGCTTGACGCCGTTGGCCTTCGCGAACGCCTTGCGGATCGGCTCGAGGAGTCCGGAGTACGTCGCCGGGTTGGACCGGCGCGACCCGCGGATCGGGCTCTGGTCGATGACGACGACCCCGTCGCGCCCGGCGACCGACCCGTGGATGAGTGAGCTCTTCCCCGACCCGGCGACGCCGGTGACGACCGTGAGGACGCCGAGCGGGATGTCGACGTCGACGTCCTTGAGGTTGTGCGTGCTTGCCCTGCGGACCTCGATCGCCCCCTCGGGCTCTCGCACGCTGTCCTTGAGCGCCGCCCGGTCGTCGAGATGGCGTCCGGTGACGGTGCCGCTCCCCCGCAGTCCCTCGATGTCACCCTCGAAGCAGATTCGGCCGCCGTCGGCCCCGGCACCCGGACCGAGGTCGACGACGTGGTCGGCGATCGCGATGAGCTCCGGCTTGTGCTCGACGACCAGGACGGTGTTTCCCTTGTCCCGAAGCCGTCGCAGCAGCTCGTTCATCCGCGCGATGTCGTGCGGGTGCAGCCCCGTCGTCGGCTCGTCGAAGACGTAGGTGATGTCCGTCAGCGAGCTGCCCAGGTGCCGGATCATCTTCGTCCGCTGCGCCTCTCCCCCGGACAACGTGCCGGACGGCCGGTCGAGCGAGAGGTACCCGAGACCGATCTCGACGAAGGAGTCGAGCAGGTGCGACAGCGACTCCAGCAGCGGCGCGACCGACGGCTCGTCCAGCGTCCGCACCCATTGCGCGAGATCGCTGATCTGCATCGCGCAGCAGTCGGCGATGTTCTTACCAGCGATCCTCGATGACCGAGCACCCTCCGACAGCCGCGTCCCCTCGCACTCCGGGCACGCCATGAACGTCACGGCACGGTCGACGAAGGCGCGGACGTGCGGCTGCATCGCCTCCGGGTCCTTGCTCAGCATCGACTTGCGGATCCGCGGGATGAGGCCCTCGTACGTCATGTTGATCCCGGCGATCTTCATCCGCTCGGGCTCGTGGTGGAGGAAGTCGTGCCGCTGCTTCTTCGTGTACGCCTTGATCGGCCGGTCGGGGTCGAGCAGGCCGCTCTCCATGTACATGCGCATGTTCCAGCCGCCGAGGTTGTAGCCGGGGATCGTCACGGCGCCCTCGGCGAGCGACTTCTCCTCGTCGAACAGCTCGGCGAGGTCGAGGTCGGACACGGTGCCGCGGCCCTCGCAGCGCGGGCACATCCCCCCGGTGATGCTGAACTCGCGCCGCTCCTTGACCTTCTCCCCGCCCTTCTCGACCGTCACTGCGCCCGCCCCGCTGATCGAGGCCACGTTGAACGAGAACGCCTGCGGCGAGCCGATGTGCGGGACGCCGCAGCGGGAGAACAGGACACGCAGGAGGGCGTTGGCGTCCGTCGCGGTACCCACGGTCGAGCGGACGTCGCCGCCCATCCGCTGCTGGTCGACGAGGATCGCCGTCGTCAGTCCCTCGAGGACGTCGACGTCGGGGCGCGCCAGGCTCGGCATGAAGCCTTGGACGAACGCGCTGTACGTCTCGTTGATCATCCGCTGCGACTCGGCGGCGATCGTGGCGAACACGAGCGAGCTCTTTCCCGACCCGGACACGCCCGTAAACACGGTAAGACGCCGTTTCGGCAGGTCGAGGTCGACGCCGCGCAGGTTGTTCTCCCGGGCGCCGCGCACCCGGATGAGGTCGTGGCCGTCGGCGGGGTGGGTGCTGGCGAGGGTCGTCACGGCGACACCCTCTCACCCGTGCGGGTGGCTGAGCACCCGCTCGAGAACGACCCGCGGGCCGGGTCGGCACCGCGTACCATCGTGGAGGCCCCCGTCACACGCACCCCAGGAGCCCCCCGTGCCTCGCCGCCCCGGAGCGATCGTCTCGGCTCTCGTCGCCGCGCTCGTGGTCGGTGCACCGGCCGCCGTGGCCGCGGACTCCTCCCCCTCGACGACGGGCACGAGCTCCACGACCTCGACTACCTCGAGAAACTCTTCGAGCAGCTCCTCGAGCACCCGGACGCCGACCTCGAGCCGCCCGACGACGACCGGCCGCACGCCTACGCCCAGCCCGACGTCGACCCGCACCCCGTCGTCGACCTCGACCCGGGCGCCGAGCCAGGACCCGGCGTCCTCGTCGACGGGCACGAGTGCCACCTCGACGACGAGCACGACGGACCCGTTCGCCTACACGAGGCCGCCGGCCGGCCAGCTCAGTCCGGACGCGCTGTCCTCGGCCGACGCCCAGGCGCAGATCGACGAGGCCCGAGCGCTCGTGGACCGGATCCTCGCCGGCAACCTCGAGCTCGCGACCGCGGTCGCGCGGCTCGAACGCAGCGCGATGAAGGCGAACGCGTTGCTCGAACGACTGGCCGAGGCGAAGCGGGCGGAGCGCAAGGCCCAGCGCAAGGCCGCCCACGCACGCAAGGCCCTTCGTACGTTCGACGGGCGCCTGTCGAAGGGGCGGGACGACCTTCGCGGCTGGGCGGTCGCCGTGTACACGGAGGGTGAGTACTCCGAGAACCTGGCTCTTCTCGACGCCCTCAAGGCCGAGGGCGACTCCCCCGCGAGCCCGATGGGCGACATCGCCTACCTCACGGACGAGAAGATCGACGCCGTCGCCCTCCTGCGCGAGGAGCGGGACGAGCAGCGCCGACTCACCGACGAGGCAACCACCGCGACACGGCGTGCGACGACCGAGCGCAAGAAGGCAGAGAAGGCCCGAACGTCGCTCTCGGCCGTCCTCAAGGAGCGCCGACGCGAGCTGCGGGACATCAAGGACCGGCACCGGGACGAGCTCGAGAAGGCTGGCCCGGTCGCCTCCTCCCTCATCGGTCTCGTCGACCCGGACGCCCAGGACGCCCGGGACGCACTCATGGCGGCGATGCGCGAGGCCAACGTCGACGTCGCCGCGTTCGACGCCGGCAAGCCGTGCTCCGACGACGAGACCGAGTACCCGAACGGCCAGGTGCCGCCGTCCGCGCTCTGCCCGCTCATCGGCGGCAACGGTGAGGCGGCCCGCCCCGGCGCCGCGGCGGCCTTCAACGCGATGAGCAAGGCGTACGCCAAGGAGACCGGGCACCTGCTCTGCGTCACCGACGGCTACCGCTCGTACGCCGAGCAGGTGCTGGTCAAGGCGCAGCGCGGCGGGTGGGCGGCCACGCCCGGTCGCAGCAATCACGGTTTCGGCGTCGCCGTCGACCTGTGCGGCGGCGTGGAGGACTTCGGACACCCCGCCCACCTGTGGATGAAGCAGAACGCCGCGCTGTACGGCTGGTACCACCCCGCCTGGGCTGAGCCGAACGGCGCGCTCCCGGAGCCTTGGCACTGGGAGTACGCGGGGTGAGCGGTCCGGCCGCGAGCGAGGCCCGGGTCGGGCCGGTCTCCCCCATCGCGACAGAGGCGCCGGGCGCGCCGGCGCGCCGCTGGCGACGGTCATGGTACTGGTACGACTGGGCCAACTCGGCGTTCGTCACCACGACCGGCACCGTGCTCTTCGGCCCCTACCTCACGGCTGTCGCGACGGAGGATGCCTGTCCGGGGCTCGCTGAGGACGCGACGTGCGGCACCGACCTCCGGGTCCTCGGGGTCCCGGTCGACCCCGGCTCGGTCGCCGCGTACACGGTGACCGTCGCGACGATCGTCTCGGCGATCCTCCTCGTGTTCGTCGGCGCGCTGGCCGACCGCTCCCCCCGCCCGGCGCGGCTCCTCGGCGGCTTCGCCTGGACCGGAGCCCTCGCCGCGGCGCTCATGGTGCTCGTCACCGGGAGCGCCTGGGAGCTCGGCGCCATCCTGATGATCGTCGCGACCGTCGCGCTCGGAGCATCCCTCGTCGTCTACGACGCCCTGCTCTGCCGGATCGCCCATCCGGACGACCGGGACGCGGTGTCCTCTCGCGGCTGGGCCCTCGGCTACCTCGGCGGTGGGCTGCTCCTCGTGGCGAACCTCGCGCTGGTCTCCCTCACCCCCTTCGGCCTGTCGACGGGCGACGCCGTCAGGCTCTGCCTGCTGTCGGCGGGGCTGTGGTGGGCGGCCTTCACCCTCATCCCCGTCCTCGGGCTGCGCCGGGTCCGCGGACTGGGGCGCGCTGCCCCCGGCACCGGCCACGGGATCGTCCGCGGTTCCCTCGGCCAGCTCCGGGACACCTTCCTCGACCTGCGCCGGTACCCCCAGACGATGAGCTTCCTCGTCGCCTACCTCTTCTTCAACGACGGCATCCAGACGGTGATCGCGGCCTCGGCGATCTACGCGGTGGAGGAGATCGGATTCGCGGAGAGCCAGCTCATGGCCCTCATCCTCGTCGTGCAGTTCGTCGCGTTCGGCGGGGCGTTGCTCTTCGGGCTCATCGCCGCGCGGGCGGGGGCGAAGCGGACGGTCCTGGGCGGAATCGGGCTGTGGACCGGGGTCGTCGTCGCCGCCTACCTGCTCCCCAACGGCCGTTTCCTGCCGTTCGTCGCCCTCGGTGTCGTCATCGGGCTCGTCCTCGGCGGGACCCAGGCCCTCTCCCGCTCGCTCTACAGCCAGCTCGTCCCGGCCGACCGGGAGGCCGAGTACTTCAGCCTGTACCAGGCGATGGAGCGCGGGACGAGCTGGTTCGGGATGCTGACCTTCGGCCTGGTCCATCAGCTCACGGGTTCCTACCGGCTCGCGATCATCGCGCTCATCGTCTTCTTCGTCGTCGGCGGGGTGCTCCTCGCCCGGGTCGACGTGCGCCGCGGCATCCGCGAGGCGGGCAACGAGGTGCCCGCGGTCGCCTGACACAATGTGTGATCTCGATCACATGGCGCCGCATCTGGGTATGGCATCCACGTCATTGAATGCTGAAGGGATGTCCCCCCAGCCAGCCGGGCTGCGGCACCTTCCCCAGACCTCTAGGAGAGTTCATGGCAGAGCGCACCCTTCGTGGCACGCGGATGGTCTCCTTCAGCATGGAGACGACCGCGAACGTCGTCCCGAGCGAGCGGCAGATCGTCGTCTACGTGTGCGAGCACGAGCACCGCACCGAGCTGCCGTTCTCCATCGAGGCCGACGTCCCGCCGACGTGGGAGTGCCGCTGCGGCGAGGAAGCCCGGCTGCTCGACGGTCCCGCTCCGGAGGAGAAGCCGGTCAAGCCGCAGCGCACCCACTGGGACATGCTGCTCGAGCGCCGCTCGATCCCTGAGCTCGAGGAGCTGCTCGAGGAGCGGCTCGAGCTCCTTCGGGAGAAGCGCGGCGAGAAGACCCGGCGGCGCTCCGCCTGATCCCGCTCGCACGAAGGGGGCCGACCCGAACGGGTCGGCCCCCTTCCGCGTCCACTCTCAGAGAACCTCGCCCTCGATGATGTCGTCGGCCGGGTCGGGGTGGGTGCCCGCGCCGGGTCGCCGTCGGGGCGTGCGGATCGTCGTCACGGATCTCCCGAGCAGCCTCCGCCGGATCGCGCCCTCGAGCATCCGACGCGCGACGGGTCGGGTGAACGGCAGCACGCAGAAGAACCCGACGACGTCGCTGACGAACCCGGGGGTGAGCAGCAGCGTCCCGCCCACGAGGACGAGGATGCCCTCGGTCAGCTCACGCGCCGGCATGCGACCGGTCCGCAGGGCCGACCGGAGAGCCTGCCAGGCGCGGCCGCCCTCCCGCTGGACGACCCACGCCCCGATCGCCGACTCGAGCAGGAGCAGACCGAGGGTCGGCCAGCCGCCGATCGTCCGGCCGACGGCGACGATGACCGCGACCTCGACGATCGGCACGACGAGCAGGAGGATCGCGAGGATCCCCAGCACCCGCGACCGTCGGCCCGCCATCAGGTCAGGTCGTGCCAGGACTCGCCCGGGCGCCACCCGAGGAGCCGTCCGAGCTGCGCCGCCCGGTGCTTCACGCCCCACTGACCGACGCGGACCATGGCCTCGCGGACGATGTCCCCGTTCATCTTCGAGTCGCCGATCTCCCGCTCGACGAACGAGATGGGCACCTCGACGACCGTGAGGCCCCGGTCGAGGGCGCGGCGGGTGAGGTCGATCTGGAAGCAGTACCCCGCGCTGGCGACGTCCGAGAGCGCCATCTTCTCCAGCGCGGTGGCGCGGTACACCCGGAAGCCCGCGGTGCAGTCGTGCACCGGCACGCCGAGGAGGAGGCGGGTGTAGAGGCTGCCCCCACGGCTGATGAGCTGCCGGCTCAGCGGCCAGTTCACCGTCTCCCCGCCCTTGACCCAGCGGGATCCGATGACCAGGTCCGCGGTCGTCGCGGCGTCGAGCATCGCCGGAAGGTGCTCGGGGCGGTGCGAGCCATCCGCGTCCATCTCGATCATCGCGTCGTAGCCGCGCTCGGCGGCCCACGCGAACCCGGCGAGGTACGCCGCGCCCAGGCCCTGCTTGCCGGGCCGGTGGAGGACGTGGACCTGACGGTCGGTCGCCGCGATCTCGTCGGCGACCTCGCCCGTCCCGTCCGGGGAGTTGTCGTCGAGGACGAGCACGTCGAGCCACGGCACGGCGGCACGGACCCGCTCGATGATCAGCGGCAGGTTCTCCCGCTCGTTGTACGTCGGGACGAGGACCACGGCCCGCTGGATGGGCTTGCGAGCACGGCGGGCGTTCTCAGGCACGAAGGCGGTCCTTCTCGCGGTCGGTCGGCGGGGTCGGCCGGGTGGCATTCCGCCCGAGTCTACGGCGCGGTCCGCCGCGACCGGCGAACCACAGCGCGACGAGCCCGAGGCCGGCGAGCACCTCCGGCAGCGGGCCGACCCGGTCGGCGATCGTCCGTCCGGCCCGCGCCACCGGCTCGCCGCGGACCTGGGCCGCGGTGAAGAGCTCCGTCCGGCCGCTGAGGGAGCCGTCCGGGGCGATGAAGGCACTCACCCCGACGGTCGAGACGTGCGCGACGGCTCGCCCGTGCTCGACGGCGCGCAACCGGGAGATCGCCAGCTGCTGGGTCGACTCGGCCGTGCGGCCGAAGGTGGCGTTGTTCGTCTGGACGACGAGGACCGACTCCCGGTCCGGGTGCTGGGTCACCGCCTCGCGGACGAGGCCGTCGTAGGCGACCTCGAAGCAGATCGACGGGACGAGGTCGACGGTGGCCCCACCCGGGGTCTGCACCGGCATGGCCGCGCTCCCCCGGCCTCGCGCGAAACCGACCCGGACGAGGTCGACCTTGTCGCTGAACAGCCGGAAGAAGGAGCGGTACGGGACGTACTCGGCGAACGGCACGGGGTGCTGCTTGACGTACCGCTGCGAGGGAGCGTCCTCGCCGGGGCGGTAGAGCAGGCTGGCGTTCGACACCTCGGGCGCGGGCTCGTCGAGGATCGCACCGACGAGGACGGGGGCGCCGGCTGCGTCGACGGCTCGCTGCACCTGGGCCTTCGCGTCGGCGTTGCGCAGCGGGTCGATGTCCGAGGAGTTCTCCGGCCACAGGTAGGCCGCGGGCGGGGTGCCGTCGCGCTCGGCCGCGCGCTGCGTGCCGCGCACGTGGTTGTCGAGCACCGCCCGGCGCTCGGCGTTGAAGTCGAGCCCTTCGCGCGGCGTGTTCCCCTGGACGAGGGTGAGCGGCGTCGGGGTGCCGTCCGTCGGGACGGGGGTGGCGGTGACGGCGAGCAGGACGAGGGCCAGGGCAGCTGCCGGGGCGGCTCCGTACCGCAGGAGCTCCGGCCGGGTCCACCGGGTGACGACGAGCAGGTGCAGGGCCGCACCGATCGCCGCGACGGCGAAGGTGACGAGGGGCGCTCCGCCGAGCGCCGCGAGCCGGAGGAGGGGTCCGTCCGTCTGGCCGAAGGCGAGCCGGGCCCACGGGAAGCCCCCGAACGGCCATGACCCACGCAGCCACTCCTGCGCGACCCAGCCCAGCGGGACCGCGAGGGCGACGAGGGCGTCGCGCGCAGCGGTCGGCGGGCGGCGCAGCAGCCGGCGATGGATCGCGGCCACGATGGCGCACATCGCGGCGACGTAGAGCGCCTCGACGGTCGCCAGGGCCAACCACGGCACCGGACCGACGAAGATGCCCGACCACGACAGGGTGGGGACGAAGCAGGCCAGCCCGCCGACGAGACCGAGGATGGCCGCGGTCCGAGGACGGGTCCCGAGGATCGCCGCGGACAGCAGGGCGACGCCGACCGGCCCCAGCGCGGGGACGTTCGCGTCAGGGAAGGTCAGCCAGACGCAGAGGCCGCCGACGACCGCGAGGGCGAGTCTCCCCGGCAGGGCCAGGTCGAGCCCGCGCAGCGACCCGGCTGGTCGGCCATCACCGGCGCCCGGGGGGTCTGCTCGGGTCTCGTCCGGGACGTCGATGGCGGTGCTCACCGGAGAACCGTAACGTGGCCGTGCGTCAGTCGCGTGGTGGTACGACGACGACGCCGCGCGCCGTGGTCGCGACGATCGGGGGTCGCAGGACTCGGGCTGCGGACGGGGCGGCCCCGGGCTCGTCGGCGGCCGACCGCGCGACGACCCGCACGGTGAAGATCATCTCCCGGCTGCGGGTCCCGGCCCGCACGAGCTCGGCCTCGATCTCGATGCAGTCGCCGACGCGCACCGGTGCGGTGAACTGCACGTCGGAGTAGCTGGCGAACAGTCCCTCGTCGCCGTCGGTACGGATGCACAGCTCGGTCGCGACGTCGCCGAACGCGGCCAGCGAGTAGGCGCCGTCGACGAGGTTGCCGGCGTAGTGGGCGTGCGAGTACGGGACGTACCGCCGATGGACCACCGTGGTCCCGATCTCGGGGCGGGTCTGGCTCTGGTCGGTCATGCGGGATGTCCTCCGGGACGGTCGACGAGCGCGTGGACGAGGTAGCTGGCGACCTCGCCGGGGGTGGTCCCCCGACCGAAGACCTTGTCGACGCCGAGCCGCTGCGCCGAGTCCTCCTCGAACCGGGGCCCGCCCACGATGAGGAGGGGCACCTCTCCCTCAGGGAAGGCCTCCCGGAAGGCCGCGGACATCGCGGTCGTGTTGTGGATGTGGGCGTCCCGCTGGGTGACGACCTGACTGACGAGGACGGCGTCGGCGCGCTCGGCGCGGGCCGCGGCCACGAGCTCGGGGACGAGTACCTGCGCACCGAGGTTCACGACCCTCATCTCGCGCTGGTACTCCAGACCCTTCTCCCCCGCGAAGCCCTTGATGTTGAGGATGGCGTCGATGCCGACCGTGTGGGCGTCCGTGCCGATGCACGCACCGACGACGACGAGCTTGCGACGCAGCCGCTCACGGATGGCGGCGTCGACCTCCTTGGGGGTCAGGAGCGGGTGGTCGCGCTCGTCGACGGCGACCTGGGAGAGGTCGACGAGGTGGGTCACCGAGCCGTAGACGACGAAGAAGGTGTGCGTCTCGCCGACGGGGGCGGAGTGCACGAGCAGGGCCGGATCCAGGCCCATCTTCCGGGCGAGCTGCAGCGCCCCGCCGTCGGCGAGCTTGCCGTGCGGGACGGGCAGGGTGAAGGACAGCTGGATCATGCCGTCCCCGGTCGTGTCGCCGTACGGACGGACGATCGTCGCCTGGTCGTCGCGGGGCAGGCTGTCGCTCGTCGGGCAGTCCATTCCTCGAGCGCGTCGATCGCGGGGTTGCTGTAGGCCTCGTCCTTGACCGCGACCCCGTCGAGGCCCTTGCCCTTGTCCGCCGGGCGCTTCATCAGCCCGAAGGTCCCGTCGGCGATGGCGGCGAGCAGGGGCGGGTCTCCGGCCTGGTCGACATCGCCCGCGATGTCCTCGAGGAGCGCGACTGCCTCGGCGAGCACCTCTCGGGCGCGGGTCTGCACGAATCCGTCACGCGGGGGACGGAAGTCCTCGGTGAGCCCGTCGGCGGCGTCGAGGACGTACCGGACGTTCTGCAGGGCGATGTCCCGGTCGGACAGGAACGGCGTGACGACCGCCTCGGTCATCATCCCGACGAGCAGGATGCCCTGGCCGGTCATGAGCCCGGCGAGGTTGAAGAAGCCGTCGAGGAGGTTCCCGCGAAAGACGTCGCCGGTCATGTGCTTCGTGGGCGGCATCAACTTCAGCGGTGCGTCCGGGAAGAGGGTCCGCGCGAGCAGCGCGTGGGCGAGCTCCAGCCGGAACGAGCGCGGGACGGACGGGTCGATCTCGAACGCGTGGCCGAGCCCGAGCTGCCAGTCCGCGAGCCCGGCCTCCCGGGCGAAGTACTCGTTGAGCAGCTGGCTCACCGTCACGGTGTGGGCGGCCTCGACGGCGTCCGCGGTCGTCAGGTAGTTGTCCTCGCCGGTGTTGATGATGATCCCGGCGCGTGCGTGCACCTGGCGGCTGAACCGCTGGTCGACGAAGGTGCGGATCGGGTTGATGTCCCTGAAGAGGATCCCGTACATCGAGTCGTTGAGCATCATGTCGAGACGCTCCATCCCGGCGAGCGCGGCGATCTCCGGCATGCACAGCCCGGAGGCGTAGTTCGTCAGCCGCACGTACCGGCCGAGCTCACGGCTCGTCTCGTCGAGGGCCGCCCGCATGAGCCGGAAGTTCTCCTGCGTCGCGTACGTCCCGGCGTACCCCTCGTGGGTCTCGCCCTCGGGGACGAAGTCGAGGAGCGACTGCCCCGGCGATCTGATGACGGCGATGATGTCCGCACCGGCCCGAGCCGCGGCCCGCGCCTGGGGGATGTCCTCGCGGATGTCGCCCGTCGCGACGATGAGGTAGACCCACGGCCGGCGGGGTGCGTCACCGACCTGCGCGATGAACTCCTCCCGCTCGCGCCGACGCGCGTCGAGCCGGTCCATCCCTCGGCTCACGTGCTCGTGGGCGAGCTCGTCGGCGTGCTCGACCGGGCCGGTGGGATCGAAGCGGACTGAGCCGGAGGCGGCCATCTGGGCCAGCGCGAGCAGGTCGGGAGCCGTTCCGTCGGCAATCCGCGCGAACGCCGGGCGGCAGACGCCAGCACCGAGACCGACGTCCGCGCGGACCGCGTCGACGAGGTGGTTGACCCACGGGACGCCCTCGTGGTCGGCGCCGGCGAGCCCGGCGAGCCGGAGGGTGGCCCGCTCGACGGCGACGGTCGTGTGGCGGCGGGCAAGGTCGACGACGGGTTCACCGACGGTCCTGGCGAGAGCGCGGGCCCGCGCGACGATGGCGGGATCCAGCTCGATCAGCGGCGCAGCTGCGGAAGACACGAGGTGCATCGTAGGGGGAGCGCAATGATTCGCGCGGCAACCCGCTGAGAGGTGAAAATCCTTCGGTTTGCGCGGCCGCGGCGGGCAGGGTCGTTAGCGTGGCGACGTGATCGTGCTGCCAGAGCGGGCGAACCCCCGGGACGAGGCCACCCCCACCCCCACCTCCGCCCGCGCTCGGCAGGCCCAGGTCTCCGTCCGCGAGCTGTTCGCCGGGTCGTTTCTCGGGCTCCCGCTGACCCACCTCGCGCGGACCGCCTGGCCCGCGCCGGAACTCGGTGTCCGGGTGCGCGGCCCGTGGCACTACTGGTGGCAGGCTCACTACCTCGACTGCATCGTCGACGCAGGCTGGCGCGAGCTCGCGGACCGTCCCGAGCGCCCCGACGTGGCCGCTTCCCTCATCCGCGACGCCACCCGTCTGGTCCGCACGATCCGCCTGCGCAACGGGTGGCGGATCATCAACTCCTACTACGACGACATGGCCTGGCTCGCCCTTGCGCTGGAGCGGTTCGGCGATCTCGTCGCGGCGCGCGACCGCTCGGCCGGCCGACTGGCGGCCATGACCCGGGTGCTGCGCGACCAGGTCGCGTCGGCGGAGTCCGACGACCTCGGCGGCGGGGTGTTCTGGCACACCGCCCGGTCCTTCAAGAACGTCCCGGCGACCGCTCCGGCGGCCATCCTGCTCGCCCGCGCCGGTGAGTTCGCACGGGCGCGGCAGCACATCGACTGGATCCACGAACGGCTGCTCGACCCCGCGACGGGCCTGGTCCTCGACGGCATCGAGCTCGAGCGCGCCGACCATCCGCCGGTCACCTCGATCTGGACCTACAACCAAGGGACGGTGCTGGGCGCCCTCGCGGCGCTCGCCTCGGGCCCGCAGTCACGGCCGGAGGACGCGAACCGCGCGGCGGCGCTCGTCGACGTCGTGGCGCGCGAGCTGTGCCGCCCCACCGACGCGGGGCCCGTCGCCCGGACCGAGGGCGGTGCGGACAGCGGCCTATTCACCGGGATCCTCCTGCGGTACCTCGCCGTCGTCGCCGTCACCGCCGAGCTCCCCGACCGCACCCGGGACCTCGCCGCGGCGATGGTGCGGGCGACCGCCGAGGCGTTCTGGCAGGGGCGCCGGACGGTCACCTCCGGTCGCGGTCGCCCCTGCCTCGTCCTCCCCACCCGCACCGACGGTCGACCGGACCCGGAGGGCCCGGTCGAGCTGTCGACGCAGCTGCAGGCCTGGATGGCCCTCGAGGCGGCCGCGGCCCTGGACCGCCTCGACGCGGCGGGGGTCGGCTGAGTCCGACCGCGCTCAGCCCTTCCGGTGGCGACGTGGCGAACATGCCGTGGAAGAACCTCGAGGCCTTCCTCACCCGCCTGCTCGAGATCGACTCGATCCGCGACATCCGGCTCGCCACGAAGGCCCTCATGGGTCTGCCGCAGCACTGGCTGGCGCCCGAGACGGTCGAGGGCGTGGGTCGGGTCGCGTCCATCGCTCGCGAGCGCGGCGTGCACCTCGCGGTCCACACCCACGTCAACGCGGCGCAGTCCCTCACCCCGCTGGTCGCGCGGGCGGCCCGGGTGCTCACCGACGCGGGCGTGCCGAACATCCGCAACCAAGGCGTCCTCATGGCCGGGGTGAACGACTCGACCGAGGCCCTGCTCGACCTGTGCTTCGCGCTCCAGGACGAGGCCGGCATCACGCCGTACTACTTCTACATGTGCGACATGATCCCCGGCAGCGAGCACTGGCGGCTCTCGCTCGCCCGGGCGCAGGAGCTCCAGCACTCGATCCTGGGCTATCTGCCAGGCTTCGCGACGCCGCGGATCGTGTGCGACGTGCCGTTCGTCGGGAAGCGGTGGGTCCACCAGGTCGACGAGTACGACACCGAGCGGGGCATCTCCTCGTGGCGCAAGAACTACCGCACCTCCATCGAGGCCGATGTCGAGGACGCGCTCGAGAAGCACCACGTGTACTACGACCCGATCCACACCCTGCCGGCCGCGGGCCAGCAGTGGTGGACGCAGCACGGCAGGGATCCGCACGGGCTCTCGCACGCCGCGCACGCCTGAGCCTCCGGGCGGGTCACTCCCAGGGCGTGGACAGCACGACCGTCGTGCGGGTCGAGACCCGGGCGGCGGCCCGGATCCGCGCCAGGAGGTCCTCGAGGTCGCCGGGGGTGCCGACCCGCACCTTGAGCAGGTAGTTCGACTGTCCGGCGGTGGAGTGGCACGCCTCGATCTCGGGCAGGTCACGCAACCGCTCGGGCACGTCGTCCGGCGCGGAGTCGTCGAACGGCGTGATCGCGACGAACGCCGTCAGGGGGGTACCGAGCGCGGCGGAGTCGACGACCGCGGTGTACCCGGTGATCACGCCGCGCTCCTCGAGACGGCGCACCCGCTGGTGGACGGCGGACGTCGACAGGTTGAGGGCGCGTCCCAGGTCGGTGTAGCTCGTGCGGCCGTCGGCGCGCAGGAGCTCGACGATGCGGCGGTCGGTCTCTTCCACGAGCGAAAGGTAGCGCGCCAGGGGTGTGCCATCGTGTCGCCATGGCCGATTCCGGACAGGACACCCGCGCCCGACTCATGCTGCTCGACGCGGCCAGCCTGTACTTCCGGGCCTTCCACGGCGTCCCGGACCGCCGCTCGTCGTCCGACCAGCCGCCGACGAACGCGGTGCGCGGCTTCCTCGACATGGTCGCGACGCTCGTCACGCGGTACCGGCCCACCCACCTCGTGGCCTGCTGGGACGACGACTGGCGTCCCCAGTTCCGGGTCGACCTGATCCCCTCCTACAAGGCGCACCGGGTCGCGCAGGAGACCGCCCACGAGGGTGTGCCGGACGAGCAGGAGGCCCCGGACGAGCTCGAGGTCCAGGTCCCCGTCATCGCACGGGCCCTCGAGGTCCTCGGGATCGCCCGCGTCGGCGTGCTCGGGCACGAGGCCGACGACGTCATCGGCAGCTACGCCCAGCAGTGGTCCGACCGCGCCGACGTCCTCGTGGTCACGGGTGATCGCGACCTCTTCCAGCTCGTCGACGACGCCCGTGGCGTGCGGGTGCTCTACACCGCGCGGGGCGGCGTGCGCGACGCTGACGTCGTCGACGAGGCCTTCCTGACGCAGAAGTACCGCGTGGCCGACGGCACGGCCTACGGGCAGATGTCGATCCTGCGGGGCGACACCAGCGACGGGCTGTCCGGAGTCGCGGGCATCGGCGAGAAGACGGCCGCCGACCTGATCGAGCGGTTCGGCACGGTCGAGGCGGTGCGCGTGGCCGCAGCCGACCCCTCCTCCCCCGGGCTCACCCCCGCTCGGCGACGCCGGATCGTGGAGGCGGCGGACTACCTGGACGTCGCGGGGGACGTCGTCCTCGTCCGCCGCGGCCTCGAGCTCCCCGCCGCCGAGCCCCTCCTGCCGATCCCGGACGCCGCGGCGTTCGCCGCGTTCGCCGACGAGGTCGGGCTCGGGACGACCGCCGACCGGGTCCTCGCGGCCCTCACCGTCACCACCTGACCGGACGAGCCGCGACGACCGTTCGGGCGCGTCAGTCGAGCCGGTCGGTCGCGACGACGCCGCGCATGATCGCTGCCGCGGCCGAGCGGGCGTTCCTCCGCAGCGGGTCCTCGCTGGCGTTCGCCAGCTGCCCCAGGAGGTCGACGACCTGCTTCGCGCGGCGGACGAAGTCGCCGGCCGCGAGCTCCTGGTCGCGCAGCACCTCCTCGAGCCCGCGCCCGCTCGTCCACCGGTGCATCGACCACGCGATCCCGGCATCCGGCGCTGCCGGCGACTCGAGGTCGCGCTCGGCCTCGCGAGCGACGATCGTCTCCCACAGCCGCGACATCTCCTCCCACGCCTCGTCGACGGCTGCCGTGGGCAGGCGCGGCGAGAGGTCGCTCGGCTCGCCCCGGGGCTCGTGGACGAGGGTGGAGACGACGGCGGCCAGCTCGGCCGGGTCCAGACGCCGCCAGAGGTCGGTGCGGATGCACTCGGCGACGAGGAGGTCCTTCTCGCTGTAGATGCGGCGCAGCCGCTGCCCCGCGTCGGTCACGGACTCGCCGTCGTCGGCGAGATAGCCCAGCTCGACGAGGACGGCGCAGATCCGGTCGAACCGGGCGGCCACCGACCCCGTCCGGCTGTCGACCTTCCGCTGCAGGCCGACGTTCTCGCGCTTGAGCTTCCACCACCGCTCCGACCAGCGGGCGTGCTCCTCGCGGTCGGGGCAGTCGTGGCAGGGGTGCTCCCGCAGGCGCTGCCGGAGTCGCTCGACGTGGTCCCGGTCGTCGGGGCCGGTGGCAGCGGCGGACGCGCGTGGCGGTGGTTCGTGCGGGGTGCTCGTGCGGAGCGAGGTCGCGAGGTCCCGGCGGGCGCGGGGGGACGTGGGGTTGAATCCCCGCGGCACGTCGATCCGGGTCGCCGGCGCCACCGGGCCGTCGAGGTCGCCGGCGAAGAGGCGGCGGTACTGCTTGTCCTCGGTGACGACCCCGGGTGCGGCGTCCTGCCCCGGTCTCGGTCGAGCGGGGTGGACGACGACGACCCACCCGGGACGTCGGCCTCCGCCGACGTGGACGACGTCCCCGACGCGCAGCTCCTCGAGGCTGACGGCGGTCTCCGCCCGACGCTGGGCGTTGCGGCGGCGCTTCCCGGACTTCTCGGCCTCGGACACCTGGTGGCGCAGCGCCGCGTACTCGCGGAAGTCCCCGCGGTCGCAGTGCATCGCCTCGGCGTAGCCCTCGAGCGCCTCGTCGTTCCGGCGCACCTGCGTCGCGATCGAGACGACGGAGCGGTCCGCCTGGAACTGGGCGAAGGAGGTCTCGAGGATCTCCCGGGCCACGCCCCGGCCGACCTGGGCGACGAGGTTGACGGCCATGTTGTACGTCGGCCGGAAGCTGCTGCGCAGCGGGTAGGTCCGCGTGGACGCCAGGCCGGCGACCTCGACGGGGTCGACCCCGCGCTGCCACACGACGATCGCGTGGCCCTCGACGTCGATGCCCCGCCGCCCGGCCCGACCCGTGAGCTGGGTGTACTCGGCTGGTGACAGGGGGACGTGGGCCTCGCCGTTCCACTTGACGAGCTTCTCGATGACGACCGACCGCGCCGGCATGTTGATGCCCAGCGCCAGGGTCTCCGTCGCGAAGACCGCGCGCACCCGCCCCTCGACGAAGAGCTCCTCGACGATCTCCCGGAAGACCGGGAGCATCCCGGCGTGGTGGGCCGCGAAACCGCGGGCCAGCCCCTCGACGAAGTCGTGGTAGCCGAGGACCCCCAGGTCCTCGGAGTCGATCGACGCGACCCGCTCCTCGACGTACCACCGGATCCTCGACCCGTCCGCCTCCGGCACGAGCCGCAGCCCGCTCGCGAGCATCTGCTCGACCGCGGCGTCGCACCCGGCCCGGCTGAAGATGAACGTGATCGCGGGGAGGAGCTCGGCCTCCTCGAGCTGTCGGATCACCTCGACGCGGGAGGCGCGGACCGGCTGCCGCGGGCCCCGTGGCTCCTCGCCGCGGGCCCGGTGGTCGACGTCCCGCCGGCCGCCGCGGGGACCGCGCCGGCCGAACTCGCGGCCGCTCCCCCGCTCCCCGCGGGGCGGGCCGGAGCGTTCGACGTCCCGGATCGCCTCGAGCAGCCGCGGGTCGACCCGTCCAGGGGTGGGTCTGGTGTCCGGCGTCTCGTCGGCGAAGAGGTCGTACATCCGGCGGCCGACCTGCATGTGCTGCCACAGCGGCACCGGTCGGTGCTCGGACAGGACGATGGCCGTGTCCCCGCGGACCTGGTCGAGCCAGGCGCCGAACTCCTCGGCGTTGCTCACGGTCGCGGACAGGGAGACCACCTGCACCCGGTCCGGGAGCTGGATGAGGACCTCCTCCCACACCGGGCCGCGGAAGCGGTCGGCGAGGTAGTGGACCTCGTCCATGACGACGAACGCGAGCCCGTCGAGGGTGCTCGAGCCGGCGTAGATCATGTTCCGCAGGACCTCGGTCGTCATGACGACGATCGGTGCCTCGCCGTCGATCGAGGTGTCACCGGTGAGGAGGCCGACGTTCCCGGCGCCGTGGCGGGCGAGCAGGTCGCGGTACTTCTGGTTCGACAGCGCCTTGATGGGCGTGGTGTAGAACGCCTTCTGCCCGCGGGCGAGGGCGAGGTGGACGGCGAACTCCCCGACGACGGTCTTCCCCGAACCGGTCGGCGCGGCGACCAGCACCCCGCGGCCGGACTCCAGGGCCTCGCAGGCCTCGACCTGGAAACCGTCGAGCTCGAAGTCGAGGGCCGCTGCGAAGCGGGTCAGCTCCGGCGAGCCGAAGCCGGGACGGCGGGCAGCGGCGTACCGCTCGGCGGGCGAAGGCATGCCGTCACGCTACGGCAGCGACTCAGAGGACCGAGGCCTCGTCGTCCGCCAGGCCCATCCACTCCGGTTCCTCGGCCTTCCGGCGCCGGTCGTTGAGGAAGGCGACGCCCACGGCGAAGAAGTAGAGGACGACGAGCGGGCCGCCCATCAGGAACATCGTGTACGGGTCGGGTGTCGGGGTGGCGATCGCCGCCGCGAGGAAGATGAGCACGACCGCCGGACGCCAGCCGTTGAGCATCACGCGGGCCGGGAGGACGTGGAGCATGTTCGCGCCGACGAGGAAGACCGGGAGCAGCCACGCAAGGCCGAAGATGAGGATGAACCGAGTGACGAACTTGAAGTACATGTCCGCCTCGGGCAGGTTCGCCGCGCCGTCGGGGGTGATCCCCAGCAGGAACTGGATCGCCTTCGGCAGCGTCATGTAGCCGAACCAGCAGCCGGCGAGGAAGAGCGGGACGCTCGCCGCGACGAACAGGAGCGAGATCCGCTTCTCCTTCGTCGTCAGGCCGGGGGCGAGGAACGCCCACGCCTCGTACAGCCACACCGGGCTGGAGATGATGACGCCGATCCAGATGGCCAGCGAGAGTCGCTGGCTGAAGGCGGCGGTGATCCCCGCGTAGTTGAGCGCGATGAGTGCGGAGTCGTCACCGCGCTGACGGGCGAGATCGGTCAGCGGAGCGGTGAGATGCGCGTACACCGGGTCGAAGAGGTACCACCCGGCGATCGCCCCGAGGAGGAGCGCCGCTGCCGAGATCAGCAGGCGGCGGCGGAACTCGAGAAGGTGCTCCTTGAGGGACATCCGCCCCTCGGGGTTGCGCTTGGCGCGTGCTCCCACGAACGGGCGTGGGTCAGCGGACCGTGCCGGACTGGTTGTCCGTGCTCGGGCTGTTGTCCTCGAGGACCGGGCCGGGCTCGATGCGTCGCTCGGTCACGGGACCCTGCTCGGTCGTCTCGCCCGGGATGGAGGTGTGGCCGGTGGCCTGCCGCTCCTTGTCGTCGTTCTTCATCTCGTTCATCTCCGACTTGAAGACGCGGGCCGACCGGCCGATGCTGCGCGCGGCGTCGGGCAGCTTCTTGAACCCGAAGAGCAGCAGGACGAGCAGAGCGATGATGATGAGCTCGGGAGCTTGCAGACCAAACATGGTCAGGGCCTCTCAGGAACGATCATGGCCGGCCGCGTGAGGCCGACCGCTGTCGGGTGCATCGTACGCCGGGTCCTCGCCGTAACCGACCAGTCCCGCGCGAGCCGCCTCAGCCACCCGGTCGGCGAGCCCGCGGGGCTCGAGCACCCGCCCCGAGCCCCCGAGCCGGAGCGCCAGGCGTACGAGCCAGTCCTCGCTGCTCACCCGGAGCCGGACGCGCAGCCGCCCCTCCCCCAGCTCCTCGACCGACTCGACCGGCACGTACTCGGCGACCCACCGGCCGGTCGGCTCGAGCTCGAGCACCGCGGTCGGGTCGTCCTCGCCGGGGGCGAAGGCGTGCTCGTCGAGGACGTTGGGCCGGGCGTCCGCCGGCGGGGTGCCGTCCACGTCCAGGACCGTCGCCGACCGGATACGGCTCACGCGGAACGTCCGGACCCCCTCGGCGCGGTGGCACCACGCCTCGAGGTACACCGTGCCGTCGGGCGCGGTGACGAGCCGCATCGGGTCGACCTCACGCTGCGTCTCGTCGTCGCGGCTCGCGACGAGGTAGACCAGCCGGACGCGCCGGTGCCGGTCGAGCGCGTCGCGAAGGGCGGTCAGGGTTGCGTCCACGTCGGTCCGGGCGTCCCTGGCTACGGCGATCTCGGCGCGCGCGCCGTCACCAGCCGTGGTCGCGGCCTCGAGCTTCGCCCGCACGCTCTCGAGCGCGTCGAGGTCGGTGGCCCCCGGCACCGTCGCCAGGCTCTCCAGCCCGAGCAGCAGCGCGAGGGCCTCGTCGTGGCCGATGCGCAGCGGACGGGCGATCGTGTCCGCGTTGTGGATGACGATGCGGCCCGACTCGTACGCGACGTCGATCATCTCGTCGGGCATCGTCCCGTAGCCGCACATGAGGACGAGGTCGAGGTCGTCCTGGAGCTGCTCCGGGGTGATCCCGAGCTGACGCGCGGCCTCGTCGACCTCGATCCCCTGCCGCTCGTTCAACCACGGGACGAGCGCGAGGAGGCGGGTGAGGCGTTCGGTGGCGGTCTCGACCGGCGGGCGGGTCCTGCTCATGCACCGCTCCTCTCGTCGTGCGCGGCCAAGCTGGCACGCAGGCGGCTGACGACCGCCTCCCGTAGGTGCGCCGGTTGCTCGACGACGACGTCGCCGCCGTACGAGGCCACCTCGTCGGCGAAGGCGTCGAGGATCCCGTGATCGATGTCGATCAGGTCCCACTCGTCGTCGACCTCCCCGACCGTCCGGGCCCGACGTCGCAGCTCGTGACCGGCCCCGGCGCGCACCCGAAGGACCGCCGGGCTCGGCGTGGTCGTCGTCAGGCCCCGGAAGGACTCCTCGACCATCGCCACCCCGTCGTGGTCGGCCGGTACCTCGAAGGCGCCCCCTCGTCCGACCGCGCGCACCTCCCCGACGACGCGCGAGAGCCGGAAGACCCGACGGTCGTCGCGGCCCAGGTCGTGCCCGGTGAGGTACCACCGGCCTCTCCAGCGGACGAGGCCCCACGGCTGGACCCGCCGCTCCACGGTCTCCGCCGAGCCGTGCGAGCGGTAGCCGAACTCGATGACCCGCCGCTGCCGGCAGGCGGCACGCACCGGGTCGAAGGCAGGGTCCGGGGGGGCGGCGAGCCGCTCGAGCAGGGCGACCGGGCGGGCCAGCTCGTCCCCGTCGGCACCGACGGCGAGCTTCTGGAGCGCGAGCGTGGCGGGCCGGGCGAGCGAGGCGTGCTGCCACTCCCGCGCAGCGAGGCCCAGGACAGCGAGCTCCTGGGGGGTGAGCTCGAGGTCCGGCAGCGCGTAGTCGGCGGGATCGATCCGGTACCCGACCTCGTCCTCGAAGGCGACGGTGACGGTCTCGGTGCGGACCGGGATCCCGAGCGTACGCAGGTCGTCCTTGTCGCGCTCGAACATCCGCTCGAACGCGTCGTCGGAGGCGACCGAGCGGTACTGCTCGACGACGCGCCTGATCCGCTCGCGGGGCAGCGGCTGCCGCGCCTCGAGCAGGCACATCGTCAGGTTCATCAACCGCTCGGTCTTGCCCCGAGGGGTGTTCGTCGCGGGCATGGCCGCTGGTGCGTCGCTCAGCCGACCCGGACGAGGTCGACGACGAAGATCAGCGTCTCCCCCGGCTTGATGGCGGCGCCTGCCCCGCGGTCGCCGTAGCCCAGGTGCGGGGGGATGACGAGCTTGCGCCGTCCTCCCTCGCGCATGCCGAGGATGCCCTTGTCCCAGCCCGGGATGACCTGGCCGACGCCGACGACGAACGCGAGCGGCTCGCCGCGGTTCCACGAGGCGTCGAACTCCTCGCCGGTCGAGTGGGCGACGCCGACGTAGTGGGCCTTGATGCGCGACCCCGCGGTCGCCTCCGCGCCGTCACCGACGGTGATGTCCTCGATGACGAGGTCGTCCGGCGCCTCACCGGGGAAGTCGATCTCGGGCTTGGTGGTGCTGGGGTCGAACGGCATCGCTGCTCCTGTCGTGAGGGGGTCGTGGTGGTCGGCGGTCAGACGACGCCGAGGATGTCGATGACGAACACGAGGGTGTCGGTGCCCTTGATCCCGCCCTGCGGGTTGCCCTTCGATCCGTAGCCGTCCTTGGGCGGGACGACCATGAGCACCCGGCTGCCGACCTTCTTGCCGATGAGGCCGGTGTCCCACGCCTTGATGACACCGCCCTGACCGACGGTGAAGTTGAACGGCTCGCCTCGCTCGAGGCTGGAGTCGAACACCTTGCCGTTCCGGTACAGGGCACCGGTGTAGTGCACGTAGACCGTGTCGCCCTTCTTCACGGCAGGGCCATCGCCGGTGACGAGGTCCTGGACGACGAGCTTCTTCGACGGCGCCGCCTTGGGCATGGTGATGGTCGCGGGCTTCTTGCCGTCGGCCTTGACGGTCGGGAGCCCCTTCTTGGCGGGCACGGCCTTCCCCTCCGCCTTCGTGAGGAGGGTCGTCGCCTTCTTGATGTCCATCTCGATGAGGACGGGGTCCTCGGCGGTCATGCCGACCTGCGGGTTCCCCTGCGGGCCGAACACGTCCTTGCCCGGCAGCGCGGTGATCACCCGGCTACCGACCTTCTTGCCGACGAGGACGTCACGCACGCCCTTCGGCACGGACGGGGAGAAGAGCGGGAGGGTGGCCGGGTCCTGGGTGTAGGACTCGTTGACGACCTTGCCGTCCTTGCCGTTGACGATCGCGATGTCGAGAGTGACCAGGTCGTCCTTCGTCACCTCCGCACCATCGCCCTCGGTGAGCACGCGCGAGACCGCCTTGTCGGCCTTGAGCGGCTTCTCCTTGAGGTCGAAGGTCGGGGCGGTCTTGTCGTCGCCGCCCGTGACCTCGACCTTCTCCAGGACCCCGTCCGGGTCGGACTTCGAGTTCGCCTGATCGGTCGCCGAGGATCCGCAGGCGGTGAGCCCGAGGGCGAGGGCGAGGACGGTGGCGGCGATGCGCGGTCGGAGCACGGGGTTCCTTCGGTCTGGGGAGCCGGGGGCTCGGCGGGACCGGTCCACCCTAGCCTCAGCGACTGGGCAGTCGCTGAGGACGGATCACGGCGTGGGCGGCCGGGGCGCCGGCCGCGAGGCCTCCTCGAGGAGGCGGTCGACCCGGTCGTCGTGGGACCGGAACGGGTCCTTGCACAGGACCGTGCGCTGCCCGGCGTCGTTGAGCTTGAGGTGGACCCAGTCGACCGTGAAGTCGCGGTCGTGCTCTCTCGCGGCCCGGACGAAGTCCCCGCGCAGCCGCGCCCGCGTCGTCTGGGGGGGAATCCCCGTCGCGTCGGCGATCTCGGCCGGGTCGGTGATCCGGCGGGCACGCCCGGCCCGCTCCAGGAGCCGGAAGACCCCGCGGTCAGGGTCGATGTCGTGGTAGGCGAGATCGAGCTGGGCGATGCGCGGCGAGTCGAGGTCGAGCCCGTGACGGGTGGCGTAGGTGTCGAGGAGGCGCCGTTTGACGACCCAGTCGATCTCCGTGTCGACGAGCTCCGGCCGGTCCTCGTCGACGGCACGCACGGCCCGCGTCCACAGGTCGAGGACGGACGCGGTCGTCGGGTCGTCCATGCCGTGCTCCGCGGCGTGGGCGGTGGCCCGCTCGCAGAGCGCTCGCTGGACGTCGAGGGCGGTGATCGTGCCTCCACCGGCCCGCTCGGCCGTCGTCCGACCGGTGGCGTCGGTGCTGAACGCCCGGATGGCCCGGATGGGGTTGGCCAGGGCGAGCTCCGGCATCTCGATGCCGCTCTCGATCATGTGCAGCACGAGGTGGCACGCCCCGACCTTGAGCAAGGTGGTCGGCTCGGCCATGTTCGAGTCGCCGACGATGACGTGCAGCCGCCGGTGGTGCTCGGGGTCCGCGTGCGGCTCGTCCCGGGTGTTGATGATCGGTCTCGAGCGCGTCGTCGCCGAGCTCACGCCCTCCCACACCTGGTCGGCCCGCTGGCTGAGGGCGTACGTCGCCCCCCGCGGTCCGCGCACGACCCGGCCGGCACCGCACACGAGCTGCCGGGTGACGAGGAACGGCAGGAGCGCGTCCGCCGCCCCGGCGAAGTCGGTCTCCCGCCCGACCAGGTAGTTCTCGTGGCAGCCGTAGGAGTTGCCGTTCGCGTCGACGTTGTTCTTGAAGACGTAGATCGTCCCCGCGACGCCGGCCTCCCTCAGGCCTGCCTGCGCCTGACGGGCCAGGTCCGCGACGATCGCCTCCCCCGCACGGTCCTGGACGAGGACCTGGCGCGGGTCGTCGCACTCGGCCGTCGCGTACTCCGGGTGGGAGCCGACGTCGAGGTAGAGCCGCGCGCCGTTGGTGAGGAAGACGTTGCTCGAGCGCCCGAAGCGCACCACGGGCCGGAACAGGTGCCGGGCCACCTCGTCCGGGGTGAGGGTCCGCTGCCCATCGTCCGAGCACGTGATGCCGAACTCGGTCTCGATCCCGAAGATGCGGCGCGTCAGCCCGGCGGTCGCGGTCATCGCCACAGGCTAACGAGCCCGGTGTCGCGCAGCACCTTGCGCCCTCGGCCAGCGGCGGTTCAGGGATGGCTGGTTGGATCGTCCCGACCATCCCGCCGTCGCCCCCGAGGAGGCCCCGTGACCACGCCGATCCCCTTCAGAGTCGTGCTGCGTGGTTACGACCCGGTCCAGGTCGACCAGGCCCACGCCGATCTCGAGCGCGCGGTCCAGACGGCGCGCGAGGAGGCGGCACGCCTGGGATCGGAGGCGGCTCGCCTGCGGGCCGAGGCCGAGGAACGCCTCAGCTCGAGCCGGTCGAGCGAGCGCGAGCTGCGCGAGCGGGCCAAGGAGCTCGACCAGCGGGAGCGGGATGCCGAGCGCCACCGCAAGACCCTGAGGCTCAAGGAGGATGAGGTCTCGCGGCTCACGGCTCGGGTGCGGGAGCTCGAGGGCGCGCTGGCCGCGACCCGCGACGAGCTCGCCTCGACGTCGACCCAGCTCGCGGAGGCCCATGCCTCGCCGCGGGTCCTCGTCGAGGGCGACTACTCGACCCTCGGCCCCCGGATCAGCCAGATCCTCACCCTCGCCGAGGAGGAGGCTGCCGCGCTGCGGTCGACGGCGCAGGACGAGGCGGAGGAGCTGCGGCGCGTCACGCACGAGCAGACGACCCGGCTGCGGGAACGCACCGAGGCGGAGTGCACCCGCACCACCGAGGAGGCTCGCGCCGAGGCGACGGCGCTCGTCGCGGGCGCCAAGGATGAGGCCGCGGCGATCCTCGAGCATGCCCAGCAGGAGTCCAGGGTCCGACGGGAGGAGGCATCCGCTCGCCACGAGGAGGCCGTGGCGCGGTCCGCCCAGCTCGTCGGGGAGGTCGAGCGGGACCTGGCGGCGCGCCGCGAGGCGGTGCTCTCCGAGCTCGAGGGGCAGCGCACCACCCAGGCCGAGCGGCAGGCCGCTGCCGAGGCCCGGATCGAGGCGACGGAGGCCGAGGCCGACACGATCGCGGAGCGGGCCCGCACCCGGGCCGACGAGGTCCTCGCGCGAGCCCGCCGGGAGGCGGACACGCTGCTGTCGGAGGCCCGCGCCCGAGTCGAGCGCATCCGGCGCGACGGTGAGCGGGAGATCGCCGCTCTCACGGAGCGCCGGGAGGCGGTGAGCTCTCAGCTGGCCCATCTGCGCGGGCTGCTGGGCGCGGTCGGAGGCAGCGAGGAGGTCCCGGCTCCGGACGACGCGCCGGACGAGGCCGCGAACGCCGAGCCCTCGCAGGGCGAGGACCCGCAGGCCGCGGACTCCTCGCCTGGTGACGAGCCGTCAGACGACCGGTCGGACGGCGGGGACCCGCAGCAGGGTCACTGACCGCCCTTCTGGACGAAGCCGGACACGAACTCCTCGGCGTTGGTCTCGAGGACCCCGTCGATCTCGGCGAGGACGTCATCGAGATCGGCACCCCGCGTCGCGGCGTGCTGCTGGGCTGCGCCGACCTCGTCCGGGCCGGCGTCACCGCCGTCGTCGGGACCGCCGTGGGATCGGACGTGCTCATGGCCTGCCATCGCTGCTCCTTCGGGGTGCGGACGTTCAGGACACCATGCCACCGACGGCGTCCAGCGCATCGTCGGCATCGTCCAGCGCGGCCTCCATGTCGGCCCGACCGCAGGCAGCGGGCTCGGGCAGTGCGACCCTCCGCAGCTGTCTGGCGTCACCGGTCCCCCGGCCCACGGTGACCGAGTCCCAGGATGCGGTGACGACGTCCCCGGGGAACCGTCGGACGAGCTCGCCCCGCAGCCACGCCCGGGTCGATCCCGGAGGCAGGGTCACGGCGTCCGCGATCTCCTCGGGCGTGGCCAGGCAGCGAAGAGCGCCCCGGCGGCGCAGCCGGTGGGCGATCCCTCGGTCGGGCCGGACGTCGGACCACTGGATGTCGATGGCGGCCAGTCGGGGGTCGTCCCAAGCCATGCCGTCCCGGTCGCGGTAGGCCTGCAGGAGGGTGAGCTTCGCCAGCCACTCGACGTCGCTGGCGACGGACTCCCGATCGCCCCGGAGCCCGGCGAGCACCCGTTCCCACGTGCCGACCACCTCGGCGGTCTCGGTGTCCACCTCGCCCCCGGCGACCGTCCCGAGGTGGCGGCGGACCCGGGCGAGGTAGTCCTCCTGGACGTCCAGCGCCGTCAGGCGCCTGCCGTCCTCGAGCGTGACCGTCGCCGTCAGGCTCGGATCGTGGCTCACCGCGCGGACCGCCGCCACGGGGTCGGCCAGCCGCAGCGGCTCCCCGAGGGTGCCGTGCTCGAGCATCGACAGGACGAGGGAGGTCGTCCCCAGCGCGAGCAGCGTCGCCGTGTCGGCATGGGTGGCGTCCCCGATGATGACGTGCAGCCGGCGATACCGGTCCGGGTCGGCGTGGGGCTCGTCGCGGGTGTTGACGATCGGCCGGTTGAGCGTCGTCTCGAGCGCGACCACGGACTCCATGAAGTCGCTGCGCTGGCCGAGCTGGAAGCCCGGGCGGTCCGAGCGCTGACCGATGCCGACCCGTCCGGTGCCGCAGAGCACCTGCCGGGTCACGAGGAAGGGGACGAGCGCGGCGACGACGTCCGAGAACTCGACGGCACGGTCGAGGAGGAAGTTCTCGTGCGTGCCGTAGGACGCGCCCTTGCCGTCGGTGTTGTTCTTGTAGAGGTTGATGCCCGGTGGCGCCGCGGCGAGGCGGTCGACCGCGCGTGCCATGACGACCTCGCCCGCCCGGTCCCACACGATCCCCTCGCGCGGGGTGAGCACCTCCGGCGAGGAGTACTCCGGATGGGCGTGGTCGACGTAGAGCCGCGCCCCGTTGGTGAGGACGAGGTTGGGCACACCGGGGTCCTCCGTGTCCGTGAGCTGCGAGGGGTGGGCCTGTTCGCGATCACGGGTGAATCCCCGGGCGTCGTCGAGCGGGCTCTCGTCGGCGTAGTCCCACCGGGGCCGGGCCGTCGTCACCCCGGGCAGCGCCGCGTAGGCGCGGACGACCGCGGCGGAGGCGGTCATGGCGTTCGCCATCGGCGCCCCGGGCACCGATATCCCGTACTCGGTCTCGATCCCCATGATGCGGCGCACGCCGCCGCGCATCGTGCCGTCCGCCATACGGTTCACCCTACGGGCGCCGGACGCGGGACAATCGGTCCGTGACCTCCCGTCGAGCCCGACCCCTTGCACCCGACGCGCTTCCTCGCCGCACCGCGGTGCTCGCCGTCGCGTCCCGCTGGGTGAGCCGGCCGGTCGACCAGACCCCGCCGCGGCTCCTCGCCCGCCTCCAGGCGCCGCCGCCGCGCGCCCGCTGGCCCATCTCCCTCGTCACCGGCGCGATCGACCGCAGCGTGACCTCGACCGACGCGTGGATCACGGCCCGCGACGGCGGCCGGATGCTCGTGCGGACCCACACCCCGACCGCGGCGCGGGTCGGCCCGGTGCCGCTGCTCGTCCTCGTCCACGGGGGCGGCTTTGCGCTGGGGCACGTGCGCGGGTACGACCCGCTGGCCACCCACCTCGCGGCCCGGATCGGCGCGATCGTCGCGATGCCGAACTACCGCAAGGCGCCGCAGCACCTCGCCCCCACGGCCGTCCACGACACCATGGACGCAACGACGTGGCTCCTCTCGGAGGCGGCGGCCCTGCGCATCGACCCCAGCCGCATCGGTCTCGCCGGGGACAGCGCCGGAGGGAACATCGCGGCGGTCCTGGCCCAGCACCTGCGGGACGAGGGCCTCGCCGTGCGCCACCAGGCCCTCCTCTACCCGGCGACCGACCTGCGGGAGCGACCCGAGATCGTCGCTCTCGGGGAGGGACCCGAGCACCCGATCCTCACCGTCGCGATGACCGCGGCGTTCCGGGCGGGCTACCTCGGGACGGACCAGGACGGCGCCGACCCCCTCCTCTCGCCGATCCTCGGGGACCTGCACGGCCTGCCGCCGGCGCTCGTCCAGACGGCGGACCTCGACCCGCTGCGGGACGACGGCCTCGCCTACGCGGACGCCCTGCGCGCCGCAGGTGTGCCGGTCGTCTCGACCACCTACCCGAACACCCCGCACGGGTACGCGTCCTTCCCGGGCCTCACGGCCCACGGCTGGGCCGCCCGTGAGGAGCTCGTCCGAGAGATCGCCCGCCACCTGCTCCCGACCGTCCCGATCACCGATCACGCTTCGCGTCCCCTCGGCGAAGGGCGGCGAGGATGAGCACCCCCGGTCCGGACCCCCGCTTCGGCGGCTCCCTCGAGGACCTCCCGCCCGACGCCGACGACCCCGGCCCGCGCTGGACGACGGGATCGTGGTCCTTCACCTGGGGGCGCTCCCAGACCCTCGCGCTCGTCCTCGACGTCCTGCTCGTGGTCGTCTTCGCGGTCGTCGGCCGGTCCTCGCACGCGGAGGGGATCGATGCCGCCGGGGTGCTGACGACCGCCTGGCCCTTCCTCGTGGGCCTGGGCCTCGGCTGGTTGCTCGTCCTGGGCACCCTCGGCCGCTGGCCCGCGGCAGCCTGGCACGGCGTCCCCGTCTGGCTCTCGACCGTCTTCGGCGGGATGGCGGTCCGCCAGGCCGTCGGCCAGGGCACCGCCCTGCCCTTCGTCGTCGTCGCGACCCTCGTCGCCGGGGCCTTCCTGCTCGGGTGGCGGGCGATCGCATCCCTCGCCCGGCTCGCTCGTCGCCGAGCGGCCGGCTAGTCGACCGCCGGCTCGCCGGCCGACCGGTCGACGAGCGACCGGAGCGCGACGACCTTCTCGCCCCGTCGGCCGCTCACCCGCGCCCACGACGCGGGGTCGGAGGTGTTCGGCAGGTCCTCGTTCTCGAGGAGCTCCGCCGCCACGCCGGCGAGGAGGTGCTCGGTGCGCAGCCCCCGCCGACCGCTGGCGATCAGTTCCTTGATCGCCCGCTTCTTCGCGCGGTCGACGACGTTCTGGATCATCGCGCCGGAGTTGAAGTCCTTGAAGTAGAGGATCTCCTTGTCGCCGCCCTGGTAGGTCACCTCGAGGAACTGGTTGTCGTCGGACTCCGCGTACATGTGGTCCACGGCCGCCTCGATCATCCCGTCGACCGTCGCCTGCCGGTCGCCGTCGTGCTCCTCGAGGTCCTCCGGGTGCAGCGGCAGGTCCGCGGTGAGGTACTTGGTGAAGATGTCGCGCGCCGAATATGAGGAACTGGCCGCCGGCTATCGCGACACGGTGCTGACCGCCTTCCGCCAGGTCGAGTACGCCGGGGTCCTCAAGGGCGCCGCCAACCCCGAGGGTGGCAAGGCCTTCGTGACGTGGATGCTCTCCAAGGCCGTCCAGGAGGACATCCCCGGACAGATGTACATGTACCCGGTCCTGCCCGACGCCGCCCTGCCCCGCCGGCACGTGGCCTGGACGCAGTGCTTCCGCTCGGAAGCGGGGGCGGCGGGGCGCTCGGGCATGGCTCTCCTTGCGATGCGCGCGGCACCGGTCTAGGCTGTGTTCAATAGTAGAACGTCGTGTTCGAATATAGAACACGCATGTTCCGGGACGCAACACCCGACAGAGACGTCCGGAAGGAATCGACGACGATGCAGTTCCACCACCACGGCTATGTGTCCGGAGACCCGCGCGTGCAG
>ERZ1023261.102-NODE-102-length-39740-cov-4.503112_pt1 | contig 39740 bp, 34 predicted proteins | sample MGYA00521234_ERZ1023261 | MGnify/ENA primary metagenome ERZ1023261 (study PRJEB32759, sample SAMN07749871) | skin metagenome | biome: transportation; feature: city; material: polyester macromolecule | host: Homo sapiens | place: Hong Kong:TC line | collected...
TTCCGATCTAGTGCGGTGTTTCCGCGCCGATGGGCGGTCGTCACATGGCTCGAAGGCCGCACGCCCAGAGATCTTGAGGCGCCGATGCAGCAAGCGCTTGCCACCACGCTCGGCGAGTTCACCGCAGAGCTCCACGCGCTCGACACCTGCGGCGAAGTGGGCGGCGCCGAGCGCTGGGGCTACCGCTGTGGGGAGCCGGTGAACGACACCACTGACGGCTGGGTCGAGGAAGCAGCCGATGAGCTGAGCGATCTCTTCGACCCGGCTCAGGTGCGCCTGGCGTGGAAGCGGCTGCGCGAGGTCGGGCCCGCGCCTAAGGCTGGGGCCTGGGTGCACACCGACCTGTCGCCCGAGAACGTGCTCGTCGACGCTCGCGGCGCGCTGGCCGGGGTCATCGACTTCGGCGGGCTCGGTGTGGGTGACCCCGCGGTCGACCTGCTCTACGCCTGGGACCTCTTCGACGCACCGGGTCGCGCCGTGTTCGCGCGTGCCGCTGGTGCCGACGAGGCGATGTGGGCCCGTTCTCGCGCATGGGTCTTCGCCGGGCCGGGTCTTCTCACCTTGGCGGACTACCGCCACACCATGCCCGAGCGCACTGCGCGACTTCCCGTGCGACACGACGCGGACGACCTCCCACCCCTCGGCGCGCAACGCCGCTTCTCGCTCGATGTCCGCGTGCTTCTGCGCCTCGGTGGTGTAGTGATGATCGCCGTCGTACTCGATCGCGATCTTCAGCTCGGGGTACGCGAGATCGAGCCGACGACGGCGCCCGCCGGCGACCACCTCGACCTGCGCCACCGGTCGCGGCAACCCCGCAAGGATGAGCAACACGCGCAGCCGCGTCTCCATCGCCGACTCTGCTGCCCCATCGACGAGCCGCACGAGATCCCGCCCGCGCCCCGGCCGCGTGCCGAGCGACTCCGCCCATGCAGCACGAGCTCGCACTGCATCCACCGACCTCAGGCGCAGGACGGCATCGGCGAGAACGACGGCGTCGACGAGGGAGAGCCGCGGAAGAGGCGACGGACGTCATCGGAGGCGAGGTCGCTCCGACTCAAACCCGCCACGAGCGCCTCCCGCGAGGTGAAGGGCGACGGACCCAATCCGTTCAACGCGGCGCGTCGCCGCTCGGCTACCGCTCGGCGGGACGCGCGCTGTCCGGACGACGTTTCAGCTGCGGGTGAAGAGGTGGTCATGCCCCCAGACTCGCGGGTTCGCTGCGACCGTGCCGAAAGTTATCCACAGGACCTGGGAGCTTGGCGGGCGCGGCCGTCGAAGCGCCCGAGCTTGGGGTTTCGCAGCCGACCCGCGCCCCCGCCGGCCTTAAACGCCCGAGCTTGGGAGTTTCGCAGCCGACCCGCCACCCCCTGGGCCTCAGACGCCCGAGGTTGGGAGTTTCGCAGCCGGCCCGCGGCACGCGACCGTCGAAACGCCCAAGCTTGGGAGTTTCGCACTCAGCGTCCGCGCAGCGTTCCGAACGCCTCCGAACGAACCCGCCAACAACCCGTGCCACAGGTCACCGTCGTGGGTGGAAATGTTGAGTTAACGGCGAGTTCGTCGTCACTTTCGACATTCGACACTGAAACCCAACAGGTCACCATGCATTTGTGACTCAGCTCACAAGCTTGGTTCGATCGCCCATTTTATCTTGACGTCGAGATACCCGTACGTTCGAAGAGTCCCCATTCGTGCAGCGGAAAACAATCGTGGCCAGCCACGAAACGTCCGCGGCCGGGGTGACCGACGACAGCGATCAGGACGGCACGCGCGGAGATCCCGCTCGGGCCCGATCGCACACTAAGGATGGCCGATCCACATGACGACGATGGACATGCCGAAGGCCGGCGTTCCCACCGAAGGCGGCACGACGCACGAGGGCCTCGCGGCCTGGGTTGCGGAGGTCGCCGAGATGACCACCCCCGACCGCATCCAGTGGGTGACTGGATCGGATGAGGAGTGGAAGCAGATCACCGACAAGCTCGTCGAGCAGGGCACGTTCACGCGCCTCAACGAGGAGAAGAAGCCGAACTCGTTCTACGCCGCGAGCTCGCCGCAGGACGTCGCGCGCGTCGAGGACCGCACGTACATCTGCTCCGTCGACGAGAAGGACGCCGGGCCCACCAACAACTGGATGGACCCGAACGAGATGAAGGACCTCATGCGTGGCCTGTACAAGGGCTGCATGAAGGGCCGCACGATGTACGTCATCCCCTTCGTCATGGGTCACCTCGAGGCCGAGAACCCGATGTTCGGCGTCGAGATCACCGACTCGGAGTACGTCGTCGCGTCGATGCGCGTCATGGCGCGCTGCGGCACGAAGATCCTGAAGCGCATCGAGGAGCTCGGCGAGAACGCCAAGTACGTCCCCGCGCTGCACTCGCTCGGCGCGCCGCTCGCCGACGGCCAGAAGGACGTCGCGTGGCCGTGCAACGAGGAGAAGTACATCGTGCAGTTCCCCGAGGAGCGCACGATCTGGAGCTTCGGCTCGGGTTACGGCGGCAACGCGCTGCTGGGCAAGAAGTGCTACTCGTTGCGCATCGCGTCCGTCATGGCGCGTGACGAGGGCTGGCTCGCCGAGCACATGCTCATCCTCAAGCTGATCTCCCCGGAGAACAAGGTCTACTACGTCGCGGCGGCCTTCCCGAGCGCCTGCGGCAAGACGAACCTCGCGATGCTGAAGCCGACCATCCCGGGCTGGAAGGTCGAGACGCTCGGCGACGACATCGCCTGGATGCGTTTCGGTGAGGACGGCCGCCTCTACGCCGTCAACCCCGAGTTCGGATTCTTCGGCGTCGCGCCGGGCACGAACGAGCACACGAACCCGAACGCGATGGCCGCGATCAACAAGGGCAACAGCGTCTTCACGAACGTCGCCCTGACCGACGACGGCGACGTGTGGTGGGAGGAGCTGGAGAACACGCCGGCTCACGCGACGGACTGGAAGGGCAACGACTGGACGCCCGAGTCGGGCGAGCTGTCGAGCCACCCGAACAGCCGCTACTGCACGCCGATCGACCAGTGCGACATCCTGGCCGACGAGTACAACGACCCGCAGGGCGTGCCGATCTCGGCGATCCTGTTCGGTGGCCGCCGCAAGACGACGGTTCCGCTCGTCACCGAGGCCCGCGACTGGCTGCACGGCACCTTCATGGGCGCGACGCTGTCGTCCGAGACGACGGCCGCCGCGACCGGCGCGGTGGGCCTCGTGCGCCGCGACCCGATGGCGATGCTGCCGTTCATCGGCTACAACGCCGGCGACTACTTCCAGCACTGGGTCAACGTGGGCAAGGACGCCGACGCATCCAAGCTGCCGGCGATCTTCTACGTCAACTGGTTCCGTCGTGACGAGGACGGCGGCTTCCTGTGGCCGGGCTTCGGCGAGAACAGCCGCGTCCTCAAGTGGGTCATCGAGCGCATCGAGGGCAAGGCCGCCGCGGTCGAGACGCCCATCGGCCACGTCCCGACGCCCGAGTCGCTCGACGTCGACGGCCTCGGCCTGACGGACGCGCAGCTCGAGAAGGCGCTCGCCGTCGACGTCGAGGAGTGGAAGGCCGAGATCCCGCAGATCGAGGAATGGTTCGCGAAGTTCGGCGACCAGCTGCCCGTGCAGCTGCAGGTCGAGCTCGACGGTCTCAAGGAGCGCCTCGGCGCCTGAGCCCATCACGGAGACGCTCGCCGCCTCGGTGCCTGCATGAGTAGGTTCCGCTTCGGCGGGGCGTGCGCCAGCAGGTTCCGCTTGGGCGGGGCAGACTCGATGAAGCCCAGCAGGGTGCGTCTCCCCCACGACGTGGCGATCCCGGCCGATCGTCACTGGCCGTCGTCGGTCACGAAGCCTCCCGCGTGCTCACCCGAGCGCCCGGGAGGCTTCGCCGTCCCCCCGGCGATCCTCGTCCCCGTCGGCGAATCCTGTCCCCTTTCGCGATTCTTGGTCACATTCGCATCGGCGCCCGGCGGGAGCACCTCGGCGTCCGTGGCGGCGTCGAAGGTGGACGAGAATCGCAGATGGGGACGCCGTTCGCAGAGGTGGACGAGAATCGCGAAGGTGGACGAAATTCGCAGATGGGGACAGGAATCGCTGTTGAGGACGGGCGCAGGCTCGGGCACGGGCTCTTCCTGAGGGCCGGCGGTAGGCTGCGCCGAGACGAGAGGAATGACCGCATGATCCCCTTGGACGAGGCCAGCGCCGCCGTCATCGAACACTGTCGGAGCGGCTCACGCGTCCTGCTCGGTCTTGCCGGCGAGCCGGGCGCAGGGAAGTCGACGGCGGCCGCCCGCTTGCTGCTCGACGCCGACCAGGCCGGCGTCACGGCCGCCGTCGTGCCGATGGACGGCTTTCACCTCGCGCACAGCGTTCTCGAAAGCCGGGCGATGACAGACGTCAAGGGCGCGCCCGAGACGTTCGACGCGCACGGCTTCGTCACGCTCGTCGAACGCATCCACGCCCAGCGACCCGGCGATCCGACGATCTGGGCCCCCGAGTTCCGCCGAGAGATCGAAGACGCGGTGGCCGGCGCGATCGAGGTGCCCGCCGACACACAACTCGTCATCGTCGAAGGCAATTACGTGCTGCTCGACGAGGAGCCGTGGGCCCGCCTGGCGCTGCTGTTCGACGTGGCGTGGATGCTCACTCCCTCAGCCGAGCGACGCCTGGCCCGTCTCATGGCCCGCCACGAGTCGTACGGCAACGACCCGGCCGGCGCCCGACGACGCGCCCTCGGACCGGATCAGACCAACGCCGAACGCGTCCGCGCACACTCGCAGCGACCCGGCGTCACCATGGTCGACCCCGGCTGACGACAGCGCGGCCGGTCAGCCTCCGCTGCCGAGGGTCATGGGCGCGCACCACGCCGTGGCACCCCACGGGAACTGCGCCCACGGGAAGATGACCTGGATCTCCTGGAGGTCGAGCACCTGCCATCCGGCAGGTGCGTTCGTACCTCCGACACGGACCGGATCGAAGCACATCCATCGACCGATCTGGAGCCCCCGACCCCACGCCGGATCAAAGCCTGTCCCCGGCGCAGGGGGCGTCGTCGGGCCGGTCGACGTACTCGGCTCAGGCGACGTGGGCTGCGGCGACGTCGGTTCCGCTGTCGTCGGCGGAACGACGATGCTCGTCGTCGGCGACGTCGGTTCCGGGCTTGTCGGCTGTGGAGTCGTCGTTTCTGGCGAGGTCGGTTCCGTCGTCGTCGGCGGGTTGATGATGCTCGTCGTCGGCGACGTCGGATCCGAGCTCGTCGGCTGCGGTGATGTCGGTTCCGCTGTCGTCGGCGGAACGACGATGCTCGTCGTCGGTGCCGTGGGACGTGACGAAGTCGGCTGGACCGGTGACGTCGGCGTCACGGGCGGCACGGTGCTCGTCGTCGGGGCAGCCGTCGACGATGCGGTGGGGACGTCACTCGTGGTCGACGACGTGGTCGAATGGCTCGTCGCCGGAGGGTCGGCCACGACGGTGCCCGGCCCGGTGGGCATCGACGGCGCGCTCGTCGGCTGCACCGTCGGGACGGCGTCAGCGCTCGGCGCGGCCGCCACCGAGCGCGCGGGCACAGGCGGCAGCGACGTCGCGCCGTTAGCTCGTGAACGGCTGGCGCCGGCATCGCTCGCCGCCAGCTGAGCCGTCGACACATCGGACGTACCTGCCGTCGACGACGCCACCGACGCCGAAGACGAATTCGTCGCCTCGGACGACGCCGCGCCCGTCGGCTGCGTCGCGGACGGCGCGCCGGAGGTGGGCGGCGCGCCCTGCGAGCCGGCAGCGCTCGTCTGGGACGCAGCGGTGCGCGTCTCGTACCGCGCCGAATCCTTGCCCATGTAGACGAGGCCGAACGCTGCCGACGCTGCGGCGGTGAGGACGAGGCCACCTGCGGCCCAGGTGCTCACGCTGCCACCCGCGCCGATACCGCCGGACCCACCCGAGCCGCCGGACGAACCAGACGAGCCCGTAGAACCGGAGCCTCCCGCCCCGTGCGGCATCGTCAGGGCTTCGCGCAGCGCTTCCATCTTCGCGACGTTGAGCGTCGCGGGGCTGACGGTGTGGGCCCGCGCCGACAGCGCCTCTCGAAGCGTCGCTTCGAAGGCGGTGAAGTCGTCAGGTCGCAACTCACCCATCGTTGCCTCGCATGGATACCGTCAGTTTCTTCATCGCGCGGGAAGCCTGCGATTTCACGGTTCCTGTGCTGATGCCGAGGGTCTTCGCGATCTCTGCCTCGCTGAGCCCCTCCCAGTAACGCAGGACGAGCACCTCTTTCATCCGCGCCGGCAACGCGTCGAGGTGACGCAGCACCTCGGCGTGCTCGTCGGCGAGGAGGACGGGTTCGTCGGAGCCGGGTGCCGTCTCGGGCTCGGCGACGGCCATGTGTTCGCGCGCGGTGCGTCGACGGCGTAGCGCCGAGCGCGCCTGATTCATCACGGCCGTGCGCAGGTAGGCGCGCGCGTTCGCCGGCGATTCGAGGTTGTGACGGTTGCGGTAGAGGCCCAGGAACGCGTCGTGGACGACGTCCTGCGCCGACTCGACGTCGTCGACGAACTGCCGCGCCAGCCGAACCATGTCGTGGTAGGTGCTCGTGTAGAGCTCGTCGAGGTCGAGACCCTCGGGTTCGCCGTGGCCGTCATCCGGCATGCCGGCCGCGGAATCGCGGCGGGACGACGCAGCGTCGCCGTCGCGACGCGCGCGACGGGAGGTCGCGTCCCCGGCCGTCATCGCCCACGGCGGCAGGGGGATGGGCACGACGATCGACGTCATGGCGTCTCCTCCCGTCACGTGTTGGGCGCGTGGACTCGCCCTTCGGCGCGGGGCGCGGGCGCAACCCGCCGGGCTCAGCGATGCATAGGTTCCGACTCTACAGGGTGTCATGGCGGTGGATCGTGGCGCAGCTGCGCCGATCCTCTTGTCGTTCGGCACGCACCCCACGCGCCGTCCGTCCACCCCGTTCATGACCGTATAGACGCATGAGACCCATGTGGGTTGCGCGGGTCGGCGATGAGAAACGCGTCATGCTGACGCGGACGCCCGCCGATCACTGCGACGCGTCAGCCGCGACGCTCGCTCGATGCGTCCGAGGAGAAGCTCGAAGCCCTGGAGCGCCGCGGCGCCACCGGACATCGCGTCGAGGGGTGCACGTGCTCCCTGAGCCTTCGGGACGACCGCGCGATCGGGCAGCGTCGGCGAGAGCACGAGCGGGCCGAACGCGCGCTCGAGCGCGGCCCGCTGCGCGCGCTGCTCCGCCATCGACGGCTTGTACCGATTGAGGACGATGCCGAGCGGTTGCAACCCGCCGGCCTCGGTGCGGCGGATCTCGTCGATCGCCGCGAACAGTCGCGTCACGGCGTTGACGGCGAACGCACCCGCCTCCGTCACGACGACGGCGCGGTCGCTCGCGACGAGCGCACTGCGCGTCAGGCCGCTCAGGGACGGCGGCGCGTCGATGAGAACGAGGTCGTAGTCGAGCTTGCCGAGCGCGGTGCGCAGCGTGTGCAACTGCTCGCCGTCGGCGTCGGGCCTGTCGAGGTTCGCCGTCGCGTCCGAACTCGGCAGCACGTGCAGATCGGCGTTGCCGCGCGGCCAGCCGGCCGGCACGATGGCGCGCTCGAGCACCTTGCGCTTCGGCCGCTCCAGCACGTCAGCACTGACGGCCCCGGGAGCGTCGACGCCCAACGCGTACGTCGCATCCCCCTGCGGATCGAGGTCGACGACGAGCGTCGTCAGCCCCCTCGCCCGCGCTGCGGCGGCGAGGCCGAGCACGATGGACGTCTTGCCCACCCCGCCCTTGAGGCTGCACACGCTGACGACGAACATGTCTCGAACCTTACCGAGCAACGCCGCCCACCGGGGACGTTTCACCGCACCGCGACGACCGACGACCGCACCCCCTGCACCGAGGCAGGGGGTGCGGTCGTCGGTCGTGGGCGGGCGATCACTCAGCCCAGTCGAGCGTGCGCTCGACGGCCTGACCCCAGCGCTTGAGCAGACGCTGACGCTCTGCGTCGTCCATCGACGGCTCCCAACGCTTGCTCTCGGCCCACTGACGGCGCAAGTCGTCGAGGTCCTTCCAGAACCCGACGGCGAGCCCCGCGGCGTACGCGGCGCCGAGCGCGGTCGTCTCGTTGATCTTCGGGCGGATGACGTCGACGTCGAGCAGGTCGCTCTGGAACTGCATGAGCGTCTCGTTGACGACCATGCCGCCGTCGACCTTGAGCTCGGTGAGGTCGACGCCGGAGTCGGCGTTCATTGCCTTGACGACCTCCTGGCTCTGGAACGCGACGGCCTCGAGGGCGGCGCGGCAGATGTGGCCGCGGTTCGCGAAGCGGGTGAGGCCGACGATGGCGCCGCGCGCGTCGCTGCGCCAGTGCGGCGCGAACAGGCCGGAGAAGGCGGGGACGACGTAGACGTCGCCGTTGTCGTCGACCTCCTTCGCGTACTTCTCGACTTCCTTGGCGTCCTTGATGAGCTTGAGGTTGTCGCGCAGCCACTGCACGAGCGAACCGGTGACGGCGATCGAGCCCTCGAGCGCGTAGACCGGCTTCTGGTCACCGATGCGGTAGCAGACGGTGGTGAGCAGACCGTTCTTGCTCATCACCTTCTCCTCACCGGTGTTGAGGATGAGGAAGTTGCCGGTGCCGTAGGTGTTCTTGGCCGTACCCGGCTCGAAGCAGACCTGACCGAACGTGGCGGCCTGCTGGTCGCCAAGCGCGCCCGCGATCGGCACACCGCGCAGGACGCCGCGGTCACGCACCTTGCCGTACTCCTCGGACGAACTGCGGATCTCCGGGAGCATCGACATCGGGATGCCCATGTCCTTCGCGATGGACTCGTCCCACTCGAGCGTGTCGAGGTTCATGAGCATGGTGCGGGAGGCGTTCGTGACGTCGGTGACGTGGACGCCGCCCTTCGGCCCGCCCGTCATGTTCCAGATGACCCACGTGTCCATCGTGCCGAACAGCAGGTCGCCCTTCTCGGCCTTCTCGCGGGCGCCGTCGACGTTGTCGAGGATCCACTTGGCCTTCGGGCCGGCGAAGTACGTCGCGAGCGGCAGACCGCACACGTCCTTGTACTTCTCGCTGCCGGCGTCACCGGCGAGTTCCTTGCAGATCGCGTCGGTGCGCGTGTCCTGCCAGACGATGGCGTTGTAGACCGGCTTGCCGGTGTTCTTGTCCCACACGAGCGTCGTCTCGCGCTGGTTGGTGATGCCGACGGCGGCGATGTCGTCGGAGTCGAGGTCACGCTTCGCGAGGGCCTCGGCGCACACCTTGCGCGTGTTCGTCCAGATCTCGAGGGCGTCGTGCTCGACCCAGCCCGCCTTCGGGAAGATCTGCTCGTGCTCCATCTGCGCGACGGCGACGACCTCGCCGTCATGGTCGAAGATCATGCAGCGCGTGCTCGTCGTGCCCTGGTCGATGGCGGCGACGTACTTCTTCTCTGCCTTGTCAGCCATGTTCACTCCTCGTGCGATCCGTGTTCGATGCTGCTGGTGTCCAGTGTGCGCTTCTGCGTCAGCCGATGTAGGCGTGGGCGGCGAGACCGGCGAGCACACCACCGATGACGGGGCCGACGACCGGCACCCAGGCGTAACCCCAGTTGGAGTCGTCCTTGCGCGGGATCGGCAGGACGAAGTGCGCGAGACGCGGAGCGAGGTCACGGGCGGGGTTGATGGCATAACCCGTCGGGCCACCCAGGCTGACGCCGATCGCGACGACGAGGAACGCGACGTTGAGCGGGCCGGCCTGGCTCGGGGTCTTCGTGAACGCGAGGATCGTGAAGACGAGGATGAACGTGCCGACGACCTCGGTGACGACGTTCCAGAACGGCGCGCGCACGGCGGGAGCCGTCGAGAAGACGTTCGTCGGGGCGTCCTCGTGATCGTCGAACTGCTTCTTGTAGGCGGCCCAGACGACGACGGCACCGATGAAGCCGCCGATGAACTGCGCCGCGAGATACACGAAGGTCGACGCGACGCTGATGTCGACGCCCTTCGCGTACTCATCGGCCCCCGAGGCGAGGATGCCCAGAGTGACGGCCGGGTTGAGGTGCGCGCCCGACTTGTACGAGGCGAAGACACCGGCGAAGACGGCGAAGCCCCACCCGATGTTGATCATGAGAGGCCCTCCCCCGAAGCCTCCGTTGCGGGGCAGCAGCACGTTGGCCACCACTCCGACACCCAGGACGATGAGAATCGCCGTCCCGAGAAGTTCGCTGACGAAGACCTGACCGAGGCTCATGGGTGCCTTTCTCGACGTTCGACGGTGGCATGTGACGACCACCACTCATGCTACCGATGAAGCCTACGTCAGGCGCACCCCGGCAGGTCGGACGGGGACATGTTCCGCGTCACACCCGTCATCGTGGCCCTGGCACGCGCAAGGGATCAACCAGCCGGGGCGGTTCCCACGCCTCGGGACAGCCGGGGACGACGTCAGCGCTCGGGCGAGGTCTCAGCGATCTCAGGCGTGCGACGCACCTCGGCCGTCGGTGACGTGAGGCACCAGGCCAGGCCCAGGAAGGGAACGACGGCGGTGACGGCCCACAGGACCCACGTGATGGCGTGCTCCATGAGACAGCTCCTCGAGATCGTGTCTGCTTCTGCGCCCATGCTCGCACGGGGCCAGCGGCACCTCAACCGATCTCGTCGACCACCCACCAGGTCGATCGGACTCGCGCAGTTCGTCGCGGCCCACGCTGCCGGGAGAGGCCCACGTGGCAGGGCGTGGCCCACGCGGCCCGGCGAGCTGCGCCGCCGTCCGGTGAGGAATGACACCCCCGCAGGCGGTATCGGGGACGAACAGGCGGGTCTAAGCTGAAGGAAGACCAGAGAATCGGCGCGGCTCGGCGATCTCCGACGCGCCTTCGACCCGGCAGTGGAGGTTTTCGATGACCATGCACCCGTACAGCGCACAGTTGGGCCCCAGCTCGCGCGCCGAGTCCTGGCGCGAACTCACCGAGCGTGAGCTCGACGTCCTCGTCATCGGTGGTGGCGTCACCGGCGCCGGCACTGCGCTCGACGCCGTCACGCGCGGTCTGCGCACGGGTCTCGTCGAGGCTCGCGACTTCGCGAGCGGCACGTCGTCGCGCAGCTCTAAGCTATTCCACGGTGGCCTGCGCTACCTCGAGCAGCTCAACTTCGCGCTCGTCGCCGAGGCGCTCAAGGAGCGCGAGCTCATGATGACGCGCATCGCGCCGCACCTCGTCCACCCCGTCGCGTTCCTGTACCCGCTGTCGCACCGCGCGTGGGAGCGTCCGTACGTCGCGACCGGTATCGCGATGTACGACCAGATGGGCGGCGCCCGCTCCGTCCCGCGTCAGAAGCACCTGACGAAGAGCGGCACGATGAAGATGTTCCCCGGCCTCAAGAACGACGCGATGGTCGGCTCGATCCGCTACTACGACTGCCAGGCCGACGACGCACGTCACACGATGACGGTCGCCCGCACCGCCGCGCAGTACGGCGCGATCGTGCGCAACTCGACCGAGGTCGTCTCGCTCATCACCGAGGCCGACCGTGTCGTCGGCGCGAAGATCCGCGACGTCGAGACCGGCGAGACGGCTGACGTGCGCGCCAAGGTCGTCATCAACTGCACGGGCGTGTGGACCGACGACATCCAGAAGATGACGGGTGGCAAGGGCCGCTTCCGCGTGCGCGCGTCGAAGGGCGTGCACATCCTCGTCCCGCGCGACCGCATCGCCGGCGAGGTCGGCCTGATCCTGCGCACCGAGAAGTCGGTGCTGTTCGTCATCCCGTGGGGCCAGCAGTGGCTCATCGGCACGACCGACACCGACTGGGCGCTCGACGTCGCGCACCCCGCCGCGACGAGCAAGGACATCGACTACATCCTCGAGCACGTCAACACGGTGCTCGCCTCGCCGCTGACGCGTGACGACATCCTCGGCGTGTTCGCCGGTCTGCGTCCGCTGCTCGCCGGCGAGAGCGAGGACACCTCCGCACTGTCGCGCGAGCACGCCGTCGCGCGTCCGCAGCCGGGCCTCATCTCGATCGCCGGCGGCAAGTACACGACGTACCGCGTCATGGCCGCCGACGCCGTCGACGCCGCGGCCCAGGACCTCGGCCCGATCAAGGAGTCGGTGACGGAGGTGACGCCGCTCGTCGGCGCCGACGGTTACGCCGCGATGCTCAACCTCAAGCACGAGATCGCCGCCGAGTCGGGCCTGCCCGAGTGGCGCATCGAGCACCTGCTCAACCGTTACGGCTCGAAGCTGTACGACGTGCTCGCCCTGTCGAAGGACGACGAGTCGCTGCTCGAGCCCGTCACGAACGCCGACGAGTACCTGCGCTGCGAGATCGCGTATGCCGTCACGGACGAAGGTGCGATGCACCTCGAGGACGTCCTCGCGCGCCGCACGCGCATGTCGATCGAGACGAAGCACCGCGGCGTCGACGCGGCCGCCGAGGTCGCCGACATCATCGCGCCGATCCTGGGCTGGACGCAGGAGCAGCGCGACGCCGAGGTCGAGTCGTACACCGAGCGGGTCGCTGCCGAGGTGAAGTCGCAGGAGCTCGACACCGACGAGGCATCCGACGCCGCCCGCCTGTCCGCTCCGGACCCGCGCCCGCAGCTGCGCAAGGTCGTCGCCACCCGCTGACGGCCCGTCCGCAGGAGCGCCGACCACACGTCCCACTTGTCGCAGATGCGCGGCAAGTGGGACGTCGCGTGTCGGGGTTCTTCCCACTCGGTGCAGTTCTACGCCGAGTGGGACGGCGCGGCGTCACGTCTTCCCCACACGGGTGCGCATCTGCACAATGTGGAAGCGTCACGCGCGCCTCGCCCGCTCACTCGTGTGGTGATGCTCTCCGTCGTACTCGAAGGCGAGGTGCCATTGCGGATATGCGAGGTCGAAGCGCCGGTTCACTCCCTCGATGCGTACCGAGTGCTGCAGCACCGGCGTCGGCAAGCCCGCCAGCACGAACAACGGACGCAGGCGCGCCTCCATCGGCGATTCGGCGCGCCCGTCGGCGAGACGGGCAACCTGGCGCAGGCGTGGGTTCGTCGACCACTCGCTCAGCATGTCCTTCGCCATCAGCTCATGACGCGCGAGCACCGCGTCGGCGAGTACCACGGCGTCGACGAGCGGCACCCGATCGACGACCTCGCCGAGGAGATCGGCCGGCGGAGCCATCGCGATCGGCCCGGCGGCCGTCTCGGCGACGAACGAGCGCGCAGCGCCGCGAGCAACACCACCGCATCCGAATGCGACGTCGACCTCCCCGTCCCGCTCCCACTCGGTGTGCATCGGCGCCATGTGGGACGACACCGCTCGCCGCTCACACAGAAACGTCACAGAAACGGCATTGAAAGGACACAGTCAGGTGGCGCAGACTCGGAGTCATGAGCACCGCTGCCCCTGCCCTGAAGCGTCCTGACGGCTCGAACGTCCGCGTCCTCGTCGTCGACGACGAGTCGAACCTCACCGAACTGCTTTCGATGGCGCTGCGCTACGAGGGGTGGGACATCAAGACGGCGGCCACGGGCAACTCGGCCGTCAAGACGGCCAAGGAGTTCAAGCCGGACGCCGTCGTGCTCGACATGATGCTGCCCGACTTCGACGGCCTCGAGGTGCTGCGGCGCATGCGCGACGAGGACCCGGCGCTGCCGGTCTTGTTCCTGACGGCACGCGACGCCGTCGAGGATCGTGTCGCCGGTCTGACGGCGGGCGGCGACGACTACGTCACGAAGCCGTTCAGCCTCGAGGAGGTCGTGGCACGCGTGCGCGCACTGCTGCGTCGCTCGGTGCAGCTCGCCGAGGAGGAGACGTCGCTGCTCACCGTCGGCGACCTGACGCTCGATGAGGACAGCCACGAGGTGATGCGCGCCGGCACCGAGATCAACCTGACGGCAACGGAGTTCGAGCTCCTGCGCTTCCTCATGCGCAACCCGAAGCGCGTGCTGAGCAAGGCGCAGATCCTCGATCGCGTGTGGCACTACGACTTCGGTGGGCAGGCGAACGTCGTCGAGTTGTACATCAGCTACCTGCGCAAGAAGATCGACGCCGGCCGCGAACCGATGATCCACACGATGCGCGGCGCCGGTTACGTGCTCAAACCGGCCGGCTGATCGCGGCGGCGGGCATCCGTCGTCAGCGATCGTTGCCCGAGAACGCGTCGAGCACGACGCGATCACGGGCGAAGATGAAGGCCTGGAGCCCGTCCCCATCCCCACGCGGAGACGACCACCCGCCCTCGAGCAGCTGGGAGACAGCGACCCGTCATGATCCTCAACCCGGCCCGGTGGACGCTGCGTTCGAAGCTGCTCGCGTCCATCGTCACCCTGTTCATCGTCGTGCTGACGCTCATCGGCGCCGCGACGGTGCTGTCGATGCGCACTTCGCTGATGAAGCAGGTCGATCAGCAACTCATCGACGTCGAGCGCGCCGTCGGCGGCGGGCCGGCGGGAACCACGGAGCTGGGCGGGCCGGCGGACAAGGACTCGCACCGTCGCGCACCAGGCCTCGGGGGCAGTGTGCTGCGGCTGACGCTCGACGCGTCGTCGACGCCTGATTCGCTCGTGGTCGACCAGAACTACGTCTCGTCCGCGACGGGCACACAGTTGACGTTGTCGCAAGCGCAGATTCGCAGTCTCGCGACGGCAGACCTGGGCACGACGCCGAAGACGATGGATTTCGACGGCTCCCTCGGCCGCTACCGCGTCGTGCGTGTCCCGAAGCCCGACGGGGACATCGCGTTCATCGGGCTACCGCTCGCGCCGATCGACGACAACATCCGCGCGCTCGCCGGCAACATCGCACTCATGGGGCTGCTCGGTCTCGTCACGATCGGGGGCGCCTCGTTCCTGCTCGTGCGTCGTAACCTGCGGCCGCTGCAGCAGGTGGCAGCGACGGCGGAACGTGTCTCTGAACTGCCGCTGGGGCGTGGTGACGTGCGCACCGACGAGCGCGTGCCGGTGGCGCTGACCGACGATCACACCGAGGTCGGCACCGTCGGGTTGGCGCTCAACAACCTGCTCGACCATGTCGACTCAGCGCTCGACGCGCGTCACGAGAGCGAGATGCAGGTGCGCCAGTTCGTCGCCGATGCCAGCCATGAGCTACGCACGCCACTCGCATCGATCCGTGGCTACGCGGAGTTGTCGCGGCGCGAGAAGGAGCCGGTTCCCGTCGGTGTCACGCATGCGCTGGGCCGCATCGAGTCGGAAGCGGGACGCATGACGACACTCGTCGAAGACCTGCTGTTGCTCGCCCGACTCGACGCAGGGCGCGAGCTCGAACGCGAACCGGTCGACCTGACGCGCGTCGTCGTCGAGACCGTCAGCGATCTGCACGCGGCTGGGCCCGAGCACGTGTGGCATCTCGACCTGCCGGAGGATCTGGAGGACTTCCCGGAGGTCATCGGCGATGAGGCGCGCCTGCGTCAGGTCGTCATCAACCTCTTGGCCAACGCGCGGCGTCACACCCCGGCGGGCACGACGGTGACGGCCGGCCTCGCGCGGCGCGATGACGACGTGCTGCTCACCGTCACCGATGACGGCCCCGGCATCCCGCCCGAGTTCATGCCGCACCTGTTCGAGCGGTTCACGCGCGGGGACGCAGCGCGAACGCGTACGGAGGGCTCGACGGGGTTGGGGTTGTCGATCGTCGATGCGGTCGTCGCGGCGCATCACGGTACCGTGCGGGTGGAGAGCCGGCCGGGACGCACGTGCTTCACGGTGTCCCTGCCCCTCGAAGATCCGCGGCCATCGTCTCAGGAGGACCGATCGTGAACCCGACGCCCGGCGCGGACACCGCGCACCGCTCGAAGACCGCGCCCGTCTCTACTGCTTCGACCTCATCGGGTTCGAGCGACGAGTCGATGACGGCGAACGCTCCAGGCAGCAGCCGCCTCGACGCGCTGCGCTCCCCCGGAGCGGCGCAGGCGATGCGCTTCGCGATGGTCGGCATCGCCTCGACGGTGCTCTACACGGTGTTGTTCGCCGTTCTCGACACGCGAATGAACCACCAGATCGCGAACATCTTGGCGCTGCTCATCTGCACGGTGCTCAACACGTGGGTCAATCAGCGGTTCACGTTCGACGCGGCCGGCCACGAACGCGGCCGTGACGCTCACCTGCAGAGCCTCGCCATCCTCGTCGTCACGCTCGCCGTGACGAGCGGAGCCCTCGCCCTCGAACATCACCAGTGGCCGCACGCCTCGACGCTGTGGGACACCGTGACGGTGACCGTCGGTAACGCCATCGCCACCGTCATCCGCTTCGTGGTGTTCCGCCGTATCTTCGCCGCCCGGGACTGAACGGGCGCGGCGCACGGTGCGCCCGAGCCATCGAGGCCCGTCTAGTCCGTCCCCCGATCTACAGGTCCTCGCTTCACCGGGTGCTACCGGTCATTGCGTCGATGCTCCAACTTCGTGATGCATTCAGCACCGCACTCGGCCGTCCGGCCAACCTCCGCGTCCAACAACAGGTTCCACCGCCCGTGGGGATCCGTCTTCGCAGTTCCGCTTCAGGCGAAGACGACGTCCGTCGTCACGTCCGGGCGGCGCATCTCGCGCGCCTCGGCGAGATAGTTCTGCCGCATCGTCCACGGCGCGGCGTCGCTGCGACGCGGCATGATGTCGGCCGCGCGGCGCAGATAGCCCGAATCCATCTCGAGCAGCGGGCGCCGGCCGAGCCCTGACGGCGGGACGGGCGTCGCGCTGCGGTAGCGGCCGTCACGCAGATGCTGGATCATCCGCGCGACGAACCGGTGCGACAGGTCACCGCGCAAGCTCCACGACGCGTTGATGTAGCCGACGCAGAGCGCCGCGTTCGGCACGCCCTCGAGCATGCAGCCGCGGTAGACGAGACGCTGCGAGACGTCGACCGGCTCGCCGTCGATGCGCAGGCTCGCGCCGCCGAGCAACTCGACGGCCAGACCCGTCGCCGTCACGATGACGTCGGTCTCGAGCAGCTCACCCGAACCCGTACGCACCCCGCCCGGCTCGACGCTCGCGATCGTGTCGGTGACGACCCTGGCACGCCCGTGCTTGACCGCCTTGAACAGGTCGCCGTCAGGCACGATGCACAACCGCTGATCCCACGGCGCATACGGCGCGGTGAAGCTGTCGACGTGCTCCTCACCCGCGCCCTGACGGACGTTCGCACGCAGCACCGCACGCGCCGCCCGCGGCAGGCGCCGCGCCGTCTGGTACGAAGCCCACTGCGCCGCAACGTTCTTCGCCCGCATGACGGCGTGCTTGCGCTGCGGGCTGAGCCGCTCGTCCGGGATCTTCGCCAACGCCGCCGCTAGCTGTGATGACCAGGCACGTTGGTCGAGTCATTGCGACTCGTTGATCTGAACGGGTGACAAGCGAAGACCTCTCGCTGTGCAGTGGAGCTGTCTAGGTCCCACACCACGCACCGGGAGGTCTTCATGGCCCACGCTACCCACTCGAACGCCGCGCTCACAGTCCGCGCCCGCCTACGCCTGGCCCGCCTCATCATCGACGACGAATGGCCCATCGCCCGCGCAGCAGAACGCTACGACGTGTCCTGGAAGACCGCCGCGAAATGGGCCCGCCGCTACGAAGCTGAAGGCGCCGACGGTCTCCTGGATCGTTCCAGCCGCCCCCACCACCAACCGAACAAGACGCCACCACACGTGGTCCGCAAGATCGTCAAGACCCGGCTGCGTCAACGCCTCGGACCCATCGAAATCGGCGCGAAACTGGGCCTGCCCGCCTCAACCGTGCACGCCGTCCTGACACGCTGCCACCTCAATAGGCTCACCCACATCGACCGCGCCACCGGCGAACGAGTACGCCGCTACGAACACGGGCGCCCCGGCGATCTCATCCACGTCGACGTGAAGAAACTCGGGCGCGTGCCCGACGGCGGCGGCCACCGCTACGTCGGACGCGCCCAAGGCGAGCAGAACCGCATCGCCACAGTCAAAGCCGGCCACGCCACCCGTAACAGCACCCACGCACCCCGCCTGGGAACGTGCTACCTGCACACCGTCATCGACGACCACTCCCGCGTCGCGTACGTCGAAGCCCACGACGATGAGAAGAAAGAAACCGCAGCGGCCGTGCTGCGCAACGCTGTCGCATGGTTCGCTGCGCGCGGCGTCAGCGTCCAACGCGTGCTGAGTGACAACGGCTCAGCGTACAAGAGCCACCACTGGCGTGACACCTGCGCCGAACTTGGCATCGTGCACAAGCGCACCCGCCCGTACCGTCCACAGACGAACGGCAAGATCGAACGCTTCCACCGCACCCTGGCCGACGGGTGGGCCTTCGCGAAGTTCTACGACAGCGAAGACGCCCGGCTCGCGGCGCTGGCACCATGGATCCACCAGTACAACCACCACCGGCCCCACTCAGCCATCGGCAGAGTCGCGCCCATCACCCGGTTGGACAACCTGGCTGGTCATCACAGCTAGCGGATCACGCGACGGCTGCGCGAGCACATACGTCGGCGTTCGCTGCAGCATCGTCACCTCCGCGCCGAGATCGGCGAGCGCCGGCACGAGCGTCATCGCCGTCGCACCCGAGCCGATGACGACGACGCGCCGGCCCGCCACGTCGAGATCCTGCGGCCAGAACTGCGGATGCACGACCTGGCCCGCGAACTCCGCGAGAGCGGGGATGTCCGCCGCATACGGCTCGGCGTAGCTGTAGTAACCGCTGCACGCGTAGATGAAGCCGGCCGTCATCTCGACCTCGCCGTCAGGCGTGTCGACGCGCAGCCGCCACACCGCGTCAGCACTGCTCCAATCCGCGCTGACGACCTTGTGCCGCAGACGAATCCGCTCACTCACACCGAACGCGTCGGCCGTCGAACGGATGTAGTCGAGGATGTCCTCACCCGCCGCGATCGCCTTCTCCTGACGCCACGGCGCGAACGGATACGACATCGTGTACATGTCCGAATCCGTTCGCACCCCCGGATACCGGAACTGATCCCACGTGCCACCGAGCGCATCCCGCGCCTCGAGAACGACGTAATCGACGCCCGGATTCGCCTCCTGGATGCGACACGCCGCCCCGACGCCCGACAACCCAGCACCGACCACGACGACATCGACGTGCTCCACCTGCTGCTGCACACCCACCGACACGACGAACTCCTCACTCCACGAACACACCACCTGCGAGGCTAACGACCCCGACGTGGGCGCGTGGCCCGTCGAGACAGGTGCGATACCGAGGGGTGGGGTGCCGTGGCGCCCGGGCGGGCGGCCGAGCTGCCAGAGCTGGCGGAGGGCCTCCGTCGGCGCGACGTGCGCTCGCTTCGCTCTTGTGGCGGCCCGGGCGAGTTGTTGAGCTGTCGGAACGGGCGGAGGGACTCCGTCGGCGCGACGCGCGCTCGCTTCGCTCGCGGGCGTCGTGCCTCCTCCTCAAATCCCCCGTACCCATTCAGAATGACGAGGGCCCCGCCGGGGGCGACTTCGTCGCGCCCGGCGGGGCCCTCGTCATTCTCGCTGGCGGAGGCGGAGGGATTTGAACCCTCGATGGGGCTATAAACCCCAAACCCGCTTAGCAGGCGGGCGCCATAGACCGGACTAGGCGACGCCTCCTCCGCGCAGCTTTCGCTGCAGCCCTGAAAGGTTATCCGACCCGCCCCGCCACACCAAACCGCCTCCCCCCGACACGTCAACACAGGAGACTCACACCTGGGCTTCGGCCGGCGTCGAGCTTCGTCACCAGATTGAGACATTTCCTCCTTCATCCCTCATGATGGAGTGTCAGGGGCAGCTTTCGGTGCCCTCACACGCAACAGAGAGGGCCACGATGGCGAGGCAGGCGGAGCACGAACCATCCGGTGCGCACGCACCGTCCGACGTGACCCGCTCGAGCGAGCGTCAACGCCGCCGTGCGACGCTACGCCGCTCTCTGTCGTTGACATTTCTGAGCACCCTCGTCCCCGGCCTCGGGTTGATGTGGACGAAACGTCGCACCGTCGGCGTCATCCTCCTGCTCATCGCCGTCATCGCCGGCATCGCTCTCAGCATCTTCCTCCTGAGCGGTAACGTCCTCACCGGCGCCGCCAACGTCCTCACCTCGACCGGCCTCAAGCTCGCCCTCGTCGCGCTGGCCGCTGCCCTCGTGCTGTGGTTGACGTCGATCGTTCTCACCGCGCGCACTACGCACACCGACGGCTGGTCGCACCGCGGCGACATCCTGTTCAAGGCCTTCACCGCCCTCATGTGCCTCGCCGTGACGATGCCGCTCGCGCGCGCCGTCAGCACCGTCACCGTCACGCAGGACGCGTTCGGCACCATGTTCATCGAGAACGGCAAGGGCGCCGCCTCCACCAAGGAGAACGCGTTCAAGAAGAAGGCCCGCGTCAACCTCATGCTCGTCGGTTCCGACGCGGGTAGCGACCGCACGGGCATCCGCACGGACTCGCTCATGGTCGCCTCGATCGACACCCACACGGGTGACACGACCCTCATCAGCATCCCGCGCAACTGGAACTACGTCCCGTTCCCCGAGTCGAACCCGCTGCACAAGCTCTACCCGAACGGCTTCCACTGCCCCGAACGTGGTGCGGGCGACCCCTGTTGGATGGATGCGGTGTGGAGCGAAGCTGACACGCAGCACCCGGAGTTGTTCCCCGGTGAGCAGTACGCCGGCCTCAACGCGACGCGCGACGTCGTGCAGGAGATCATCGGCATGCCGATCGACTACTCCACCGTCATCAACCTCAAGGGCTTCCAGGACCTCGTCGACGCCATGGGCGGCGTCGACATGACGATCCCTCCCGGGGGCATCGCCATCGGCGGCAAGATCGAGGGCGGCGCGATCGTGCCCGGCTCGATCACGGGCCGCATCCCCGAAGGACGCCAGCACCTGAACGGTCAGCAAGCCCTGTGGTACTCACGCAGCCGCGTCGAGACCGGCGACGGCGACCGCATGCGCCGTCAGCGCTGCATGGTCAACGCACTCATCGACCAGACCAACCCCATCTCACTGGTCAACCAGTTCCCCTCGATCATGAAGGTCGCCAAGGAGAACATCCTGCTCGACCTGCCGCAGAGCGAACTGCCCGACCTCGCCGACCTCGCGAACACGATGAAGAAGGGCCAGACGAAGAGCGTCAACCTCGCCTACCCCGTCATCAGCGACAGCCACCCCGACTACGACAAGGTGCGCGCCCTCATCAAGAAGGGCATGGATCGCTCGACGCCGGCCCCGAAGCCGAAATCCAGCTCGAGCGCTTCGTCGTCGACCGCCCCGAACTCGTCGTCGAGCAGCGCGAGCACCAGCTCGTCGAGCAGCGACCAGGCCATCGACGACACCACGGCCACCTGTTGATCGTGCGCACGACTGAACGCAGACTCGGCTGCGCCGCCCACCCCACGAGGGACGGGCGGCGCACTCGTCTGCGTGACGGGCCCCGCCCGAGCATGACGGAGTCGGCGCACGACGAAGCCCCCAGCCGAACGGCTGGGGGCTTCGTACGAAAACGCTACGAGATCAGATGATCAGGCAGCCGTGACGTTCGAGGCCTGCGGGCCCTTGTCGCCCTGCGTGATCTCGAACTCGACGCGCTGACCCTCGTCGAGCGAGCGGTAGCCGTTGGTCTGGATGGCGGAGAAGTGAACGAAGACGTCGGCGCCGCCGCCGTCCTGCTCGATGAAGCCGAAGCCCTTCTCAGCGTTGAACCACTTCACAGTGCCCTGTGCCATGGGAAATCCCTCAATCTGTTTCTCTGCGTTGAGCCTGCACTTTTTGCAGGCTCAGGCTGATGTGCATGCCGTGAACGCCTGAGGTGATGTACAACAGGGGTAAAACCGGGTTCTGCAAAGCAACCGCCCTCACGCTAACACGAGCGGACCCGCGGGCTTCATTCCACGCGTCCCGCGAAGGTGAACAGTTGGTGACCCGCAGCAGCTGGAGCAGTGGGCGGAGAGCGTCACTTCCAGCCCGAGCAGGACCTCGAGCGCGCATCGGAGCATCGAGCCGGGTAGGTGTGCGCCGCCGGTGTCACTCGTTGCGCATCGACAGCGGTGTGGCGCCGCCGTCCATCGCTGCCGCGAGTTCGGCCTCGGCGGCCGCGCCCTGGGCGGCACGCACCGAGCTCAGCTTGACGACCGAGTACAGCAGCAGCGCGAGCCCGGCCACCTCACCGGCGACGGCGAGGGGCGTGTCGCGCAGTTGGTCGCCGTAGACGCTGACACCGATGAGGACGCTGAACAGCGGATCGAGCGAGGCGACGACGGGCAGCACGACGTTGAGAGGCGCCGCCGCGAACGCCACCTGGTTGAGCGCCAGACCACAGGCAGCGAGCGCGATGAGCACCCACAGCTGCCACGACGTCAGCACCGCGTCGAGACCGAAGAGGTGTGAGATCTGCGTCGTCGACTTCATCAACCCGGCCGTCGTCGCGTAGACGATGGCGACGGACGCTGCGAGCGCCCGGGCACGCATCCGCGGGCGCATCGAGCGCGTGCCGAACACCGCGCCGAGGACGAACAGGCCGCCCACGACGGCGAGGATGATGGCGGGCACGCGACGACCGATGGCCGTCTCTCCGTGTGCGGAGATCGCGTCGGAGACGAGCAGGAACATCACGAGGCCGGCGACGAGCGTCAGCGAATGGAGGATCTCCGAACGTGTCGGGCGTGTGCGCAGCATGACGTGGTTGAGCCCGAGGCTGATGACGAGCGACATGCACAGCACCGGCTGCACGACCGAGAGGCTGCCGTACTTGAGGGCGAGGATCTGGAAGACGACGCACAGCCCGTCGAACACCATGGCGATGGCGAACGTCGGGTTCGCGACCCAGGCCACTGCCGCGGCGCGCAACCCGCGCCGGGGGAGCTTCTCACCGTCCGCTCGCCCGTCGTCCGCCGGCTGCTCCACGGCATGCTGCGCGGCGCGGTGCTTGAACACCGTCGACAGCGCCGCACACGCACTGGAGGCGACAGCCAGCAGCAGGACGAGCAGCATGCGACCTCCGAGCGACGACGTTTTCGGACGCCACGGCATCGGCCTCCCGGCCTCAGGGTACTGGCCGAGGGCGGTCAGGGACGTTCAGGCACGGCGGTGCACGACTGGGAGTTCTGCGAAGGTGTCCAGACCCATCTCGCGCCGCAGAACCTCCGCCGCAACGGCCCGAGCCGGCTCGAGGTCTGCGTCGACGAAGGCCAGGCGCGTGCGGCGCTCGACGAGATCGTCGAGCGTCATGGCACCCTCGTGCCGCACCGCGTGGACGAACTCGGCGACCAGCGTCGACGATCCGGGCACGACGCGCTCGGCGTAGAACGACGATTCGTCGGCGATCGCGGCCACCGACGGGGCCAACGTGCCGTAGCGGCGCACGAGCCGCTCGGGCGCCGCGACGCGAGCGAGGACGTCAGTCGGGGCTGCGCCGAGAAGCGGAAGCTCACGCGTTCGGCACGATGCGATCACGCCTCCGACGCGCCGGGCGACGGCGTCGACGGCGTCCTGCGCCATGCGGCGATACGTCGTGAACTTTCCTCCCGTGATGGTGATCGGGGCGCCCGGCTCGTCGAGGAGCAGGTGCTTGCGCGAGGCGTCGGCGGTCGCGCCTTGCCCGCTCGAGGCGTCGGCGCGCGTCACGAGCGGTCGCAGACCAGCGAAGCGCCCGACGACGTCGTCGCGCGTCAGCGGACGGGCCAGGACGGCGTTCATCGTGGCGAGCAGGAACTGCTCGTCTTCGTCCGGGACGGAAGGCGCGAGCGGGTCGGCGTCCGGGTCGGCCTCGTCCGTCAGCCCGATGAGGACGAGCCCGTCGGCGATCGGAATCGCGAACACGTAGCGGCCAAAGTGCCCGGGCACCGGTGCGACGAGCTGCGCCGAAGGGTCACCCACCGCGCTCGCCCGGACGACCAGGTGCGAGCCACGCGAGGGCGTGACGGTGAGACGCTCGTCGTGCTCGCCGCTCCACACCCCCGTCGCGAGCACGATGTGGCCGTGGGCGACGAACGACTCCCCCGTCAGCTCGTCGGTGAGCTCGACGGACTCAGAGTCGAGCGGACGCGCCGCACACCGCGTCACGACGTCGGCGCCGTGCGCCGCGGCGGTGCGCGCGAGGGTCGTCACGAAGCGCGCGTCGTCCTCGAGCTGGCCGTCGGTGTAGCGCAGCGCCGCGCGGCCGCGCACTGCCCCAGGCACGAGCGACTCGACGTCACGCACCCGAATGCGGCGCGGCGCGGCGAGGACGTTCGACGGCGTGCGGCTGACGCGGCGCAGCCCGTCCGAGAGGGTGATGCCGAGGTTCGAGACGGCCGTCTCACCGATGCCGGTGTCGAGCACCACCGTGTGCAGCGGCCGCACGAGATGCGGCGCGATGCTCGTCATCAGGTGATGACGCTCGCGCGCCGACTCGTAGGCGACGGCGAGGTCACCCTTTGCGAGATAGCGCAGGCCGCCATGGATGAGCTTGCTGCTCCACCGACTCGTCCCTGCCGCCAGATCGACGCGCTCGACGAGTGCCGTGCGCAGCCCGCGCGACGCCGCGTCGAGCGCCACGCCGGCACCCGTCACCCCGGCGCCGACGACGATGACGTCGTAGCGCTCGTGGGCGAGGCGGTGCAGTGCCGCAGCGCGTTGGGTGGGGTTGAGGCTGCCCACGCTGGGGTCACTGGCGGGGTGGCCGGGGGTGGTCGACATCAGGAGCGGCCTTCCGTGGGGTGGTCCGGTGGTCAGAGGCTGCCGGGCTGGGCGCGAGGTACCCGTCGAGCAGATGGGCCGCCTCGGCGAGCCACACCTGACGAGGGGCGATCTGCTCGAGCGGTCGACGGCTGACGAGGTAGGGCATGAGCGCCTGCATCGCGCCCATCGCGAGGACGTCGGCCGGCGCGTCGCGCACCGAGCCATCGAGCTGCGCGAGGGCGATCGCGGCGCTCAACGCGTCGAGAATGCTGCGCTGGCTGCGCCCGACACGTTCGACGAGATAGGGCAGGAGCAGTTCGGGGTCGTGCTCGATCAGCGCCTGCGTGAACTCCGTCGAGAGCGCCTCGAGCGTGGTGATCGCGGCGCGGACGATGACGTCGCGGGTGACGGCGCCCGCCTCGTCGTTTGCGGGTTCGCCCGCGGGTTCGTTCGCGGGAACCTGGGGCAGCGCGTCGCTTGCGGCGGCGGCGAAGTCGGCGACGAGGGCCTCGCGCACGAGGTCGTCGAGCGTCGCGCCACGTCGGTAGAGGGTGGCCCGACTCATGCCTGCGCGGCGGGCCACCGACGTCATCGTCGCGCGGCGAAAACCGTAGGCGATGACCTCCGCCCGCACTGCGGCCAGGATTGCATCGTCCTGCGTCATGCGTCCTCCTCGCTGTGCGGTCGCCGCCACGATTGGCCCGTCGAAACGATGAAACATTGAGACAAATCGTGACTCAGTGTCTCACGCACGGCATGATGGAGTCATGAAGGATGACGCGAACCTCGTCGAGACCGCCCCGCGCTCGGTGTGGCACGGCTGGGGAGACCCGCAGCTCAAGAAAGAACTCTCCCCGCTCGTCTGGCGCGGGTTGAAGCTCGCCAAGGGCATCGAACCGGCTGAGCAGGACACTCCGCCCGTCGCGCTCGACGACGTCGAGCTGCCCGCCTCCACCCTCGACGACGACGACCTCGCCGCCCTGCGCACACTCGTCGGCGACGCGCACGTCAGCGTCGAACGACGCGAGCGCATCGAGCACGCCGGGGGCAAGAGCTACCCCGACCTGTACCGGCTGCGCACCGGCGACGGCAGTCACGCGCCGGACGCCGTCGTGTTTCCCGCCGACGGCAGCGAGGTCGTCGAGGTGCTGCGCCTCGCCGCGCAGCGTGAGATCGCCGTCGTCCCGTTCGGCGGTGGCACGAGCGTCGTCGGCGGTGTCGACCCCGTGCGCGGTCGGTTCGCGAGCGTCATCAGTCTCGACCTACGGCGCCTCGACGCCGTTGTCAGCATCGACGAGACGTCGCGCACCGCGACGCTCCAGCCCGGGCTGCGCGGCGCCCAGCTCGAAGCCGTGCTGCGTCCGCGCGGACTCACGCTCGGACACTTCCCGCAGAGCTACGAACAGGCAACGCTCGGCGGATATCTCGTGACGCGCAGCTCCGGGCAGGCGTCCTCCGGGTACGGACGGTTCGAGCAGAACGTCGTCGCCGTCACCCTCGCCACGCCCGAGGGCGAGCTGACGCTCGGCGGGCGGACTCCCAGCTCGGCGACGGCCGCCGGGCCGAAGCTCATCGACGTGCTCATCGGCAGCGAGGGCACGCTCGGCGTCATCACCGAGATGACGCTGCAGCTGCACGAGGGACCGACCGAGTTCGCTTACGAGACCTGGGCGTTCGACTCGTTCACCGACGGGTTCGACGCGTTCCGGGCGCTCGCGCAGGATCTCGGCCACGGCGTCATGCCGGACGTCAGCCGCCTCTCCGACGGTGAGGAATCACGCACGATCCTGGCCCAGTCGGCGCGAGGGCTCGCGGCGATGGCGACCTTCGCCGCGCGCGGCGCCCGCGAGCCGTCGCTCGGGGTGCTGCGCTGGGAGGACACCGACCGCACCACCCTGCGTCGGCGCCGGCGACAGGCGCACCGCGTGCTGCGCGCGTCGGGTGCGCGACGTGCGCCCGCGTCGATCGCCGAGCACTGGATCAGCCACCGCTTCCGCGGGCCCTACCAGCGCGACCACCTCATGGATCGCGGCATCTTCGTCGAGACGCTCGAGACGGCGACGACGTGGGCGAACCTGCCGACGCTCTACAGCGCGGTGCGCGATGCGATCAGCGCCGAGGTCGGCCCGCACGCCGTCGTCCAGTGCCACGTCTCGCACCTCTACGACGGCGGCGCCTCGCTCTACTACACGTTCTTCTGCCGCGAGGAGAGCGACCCGCTCGCCCAGTGGCGCCGCGTCAAGACGGCCGCGAGCGACGTCATCGCGGCGCACGGCGGCACGATCACGCACCACCACGCCGTCGGCACCGACCACCGCGCCTGGGCCGCTGACGAGATGGGCGAGCTCGGCGCGCGCATCCTGCGCGCGGTGAAGAACGAGCTCGACCCGGCCGGAATCCTCAACCCCGGCAAGCTCGTTCCGCCGGTCGACGACGCCCCCGACGCGTGCGAGGCCGGGGCGTCATGACGCGGCCCGTCACCCTGGTCGTCAACCCGGCTGCGCGCAAGGGTGCGACGCTGCGCATGATCGATCCGGTGACGGACATCCTGCGCGCGCACGGTTGGCGCGTCGACGTCGTGGTCACGCGGTCGGCGGACCACGCGTCGCAGGTCGCCGCGGACGCGAGCGTCGACGACCTGCTCGTCACGCTCGGCGGCGACGGGCTCTACGGGCGGGTGGCCGCGGGCGCCGTCGTCAGCGGCTGCCTCATGGCGCCGTTGCCCGCGGGGCGTGGGCACGACCTCGTCCGCGCGCTCGGGGGCCCGGGCGACGTGCGGCGCGCAGCGCAGCTGCTCGCCGTCGCGCGCGAACGCCGCCTCGACGTCGGACTGGCCGGCGACGGCGACCCGTCGACCGCCACGGTCTTCCTCGGTGTGGCGACGCTCGGCTACGACTCGATGGCGAACACGTACGCCAACGACGCTCCGCGCGCGGTGCCGAGTTCGCTCGTCTACGCCTACGGCGGCGCTCGAACGCTCGTGCACGCGCGGCCGCGACCGTTGACGCTCGTCGTCGACGGGGTGACGCACGAGTTCACCGGGTGGAACGTCGCGATCGGCAACTCGGGGCGATTCGGCGCCGGGATGCGCGTCAACCCCGACGCGTCGATGAGCGACGGGTTGCTCGACGTCACCGTCGTCACCGACATCCCACGCTGGCACTACCCGGCGATGCTGCCGCGCCTGTTTCGCGGCACCCATGTCGACGGGGTACGTGTTCGAGCGCTGCGCGGACGCGACATCCGCGTCATCACGCCCCACGTCGGGGATGTCTATGCCGACGGCGACCTGCTCGAGGCGTCGCCGACGACGTTCCGTGCGCTGCCCGACGCCCTGCGCGTCCTCGTGCCGGCGCCCTGAGACGCCTGAGCGTCGAGCCGTCAGCGCCCGACGTAGGCCTCGACGCGCGCCGCGGCGAGCTTGCCGCTGACGAGCACCATCGGCACGCCGACACCCGGCACGGTGCCGGAACCGGCGAAGAATACGCCGGGGCGGCGGCGTTCGACGTTCGGCGGGCGGAACGGGCCGGTCTGCAGGAACGTGTGGCTGAGCGCGAACGGCGTTCCCGCGGCCATACCCTGCGCCTGCCAGTCGGTGGGATCGACGAACTCGTCGGTGACGATCGTCGTCGGGTAGCCGGCGTCATCGAGGAAAGCGAGCAGTTCCTCCTTCATGCGCGGCCGCTCGGCCGCCCAGTCGACACGCCCGACGTCGAGGTTGGGTGCGGGCTCGAGGACGTACAACGTCGAACAACCCTCCGGCGCGGCGGTGGCGTCGTCACGAGACGGAATGGTGACGAGCCGCGACGGGTCCTGCATCCGCGTGCCGCGCACGAGCAGATCGTCGAACGACTCCTCCCACGCCGTGCCGAAGTGGATGTTGTGGTGCGCGACGTCGCTCGGCACACCCTCGACCCCGAGGTGCCAGACGACCGCGGACGGCGAGTACGTCGCACGCTTCAGGACGGCCGGCGGTTCGAGGTCGTCGAGCAGCGTGCGGTAGGCGATGGGCAGGTCGGTCGTGCAGACGATCGCGTCACACGGCAGCCGCTCGTCACCACTCGGGCCGGACATCTCGACCCCGGCGACGGCGCCGTCAGCGCGGGTGAGGATGCGCGTCACCGTCGTGTCGTAGCGCTGTTCGACGCCTGTGCGCCCGAGCGCACGCGCCATCGCCTCGGGCACCTCGCGCATGCCGCCGGCCGGGAACCAGACACCCTCGATCGAGTCCATGTACGTGATGACGGCGTACAGCGCGAGCGCCTTCTCCGGCGCGAGACCTGCATACATCGCCTGGAACGAGAAGATGCGGTGCAGGCGTTCGTCGTCGAAGCGCTCGCGGATGACGGGCCCGAGGTGACGGAACCCGCCGAGCCTCACGAGCCGCGCGGCTGCAGCCGGGTTGCGTAGCAGGTCGAGGGGTGAGTCGAAGTTCGCGTCGATGAAGTGCGGCATCTCGACCTCGTACAGCCGCCGCAGCCACGCGACGAAGTCGTCGAACGCCGCTGCGTCCTTCGCGCCGCACTCGCGCGCGATCTCCTCGCGCATCGCCTCGTGGCCGTGGCGGACGAAGATCGTCGAACCGTCCGCGTAGCAGGCGCGGTAGGCGGGGTCGAGCAGCGTCAGGTCGAGCACATCGTGCACGCCCACGCCGATCTGCGCGAGGGCTTCGTCGACGAGGTCGATCATCGTCAGGACGGTCGGGCCGGTGTCGAACGTGAACCCGTCCCGCTCGAGGCGGATGCCACGCCCACCCGCCTGCGCCTGCTTCTCGACGATGACGACGTCGTGCCCGGCGCCGCGCAGATGACAGGCTGCGGCCAGGCCGGCGAGGCCGGCTCCGATGACGACGACGCGACTCATGCGAGATCCTTCTCATCGAGGGGTTCGTGTTCTTCGTGCTGCGTGTGCTCGTGCGCGGTCTCATCGTGCGGGAGCGCGAGCGGCGAGAGGCCGTTCTCCCCCAGCTGCTCGGCGAGCAGCACGATCTGCTCGGCCGCCCACGGGCTGAGCAGCGCCGGAGTGCGACGCGCGAGGTGGACCGCGTCGGGCCAGGCGACCCAGGCCCACTCGCATACCTCGTCGGGGTGCGGTTCGAGCTGCGCCGGGTCGATGCGCCCCACCAGCACCGGGCAGATCTCGTGCTCGACGATGCCGGACGCGTCGACCGCACGGTAACGGTAGCTCGGCAGGACGACGCGCAACTGCGTCACATCCAGCCCGAGCTCTTCACGCACGCGCCGGCTCACCGCGTCCTGCGTGGGTTCGTCGGGGCGCGGATGCCCGCAACAGGTGTTCGTCCACACACCCGGCCACGCGACCTTCGTCAGCGCGCGACGGGTGAGCAGCAGGCGACCCGCGTCGTCGAGCAGGTAGCTCGAGAAGGCGCGATGCAGCGGCGTGTCACGGGTGTGCACCTCGGCGCGCGGGCACGTGCCGATCGCGGCGCCGTCATCGTCGAGCAGGACGACGACGTCGTCGGTCGCGGCCGGCACACCCGTAGTAGGAGCGGCGGGCGCGGCACCGAACGTCGCTTCCGCTGGCTTGCCGGGCGCGTCGATCATCGGCGTCTCGCGCATCGGGGGTGCTTCTTTCGAGTCGTCGGCGTGAGGTGCTGGATGATCCTGACGACGTTCACGCATCGCGCACCGCCAGTTCGTCGGCGAAACGCGTGAGTTCGTCACGCACCGCGCCCTGCGGCAGCGCCGCGAGAGCATCGAGGGCATCAGCGTGGCGATCGGCGATGCGGGCGACGGCCTGCGCGCGCACGCCCGCCGCGTCGAGGCGCTGCAACCAGGCGTGTGTCTCGGCCTCGTCGAGTGGTTCGCGACCCGGCGCCAGGCGTCGCGTCAGCTCGCCGTCGAGGGCCGAGTCGGCGAGGCCGAGGACGGTCGTCGGCTTGCGTTCGCGCAGATCCTCGCCCGCCGGTTTGCCCGTGACGGCGGGTTCGCCCCACAGGCCGATGATGTCGTCGGCGAGCGCGAACGCCTCACCGAGCGCGGCGCCGAATCGGCTCAGCCACGCCGGTGGCGCGCTCTCGCCGGCGAGCAACGCGCCGATCTCGAGGGGGCGCTGCACCGTGTACGCGCCCGACTTTGCGTGCGCGACGCGGCGTGTGCTCACCTCGTCGAGGCGTGCCTCGGCGGCGAAGACGAGGTCGAGCCGCTGCCCGGTGACGAGCTCGACGACCGCTGCGTCCCACGCGTCGGCCACGTGCTCCGGCAGAGCGCGGACGAGGCGGTTCGCGAGCGCGAACGCGAGATCACCGGCGAGGACGGCGACGCTGTCGCCGAGGCGCGCAGCGTCGGGGCCGTCGGGCTGAGCTGCGGCGGCTCTCACCTGGTGGTGCGCGGTCGGAGCGCCGCGTCGCGTGTCGGAGGCATCCATGACGTCGTCCTGCAGCAACCCGAACAGGTGCAACAACTCGAACGCCGCAGCGACGCGAACGACAGCGTCGGTGGTCGCGGGGTCGTCGTCGGGGTTGGTGCACTCGCGCGCCGCGAGGTACCCGAGGCGGACGAGCCGGGGCCGCACGAGTTTGCCGCCGGCTGCGAGAAGATCACGCACGAGCGTCTCGAGCGACGATGCCTCGACCAGCGCTGACGAGGGCAGTCCGGCCGTCACCACACCGCCGGCGTCGGCCGCGAAGGCAAGGCTCTCGGCCAAGCGCGCCTGCACGGCGTCGAGAAAGCTGGCGGCATCGGTGAGACGGCACGCGTCGCTGCGGCGTCCTCCATCTCGACTCTCGGTGTCGCAGCGTCCCGCGGCGCGCCGCTCGAGCCCGAGTCCTTCGCGCCCGAAACGTCCGGCGTCGAGGGCGACGTCGTCCTGCCGTCCGCTCATCGGTCACGCCCTGACGAATCGCGACCTACCGTCGCGAGGCCACGCTCGCGCAGGCGCAGCGCCGCACGGGCGGCGCGCAGCGACCGCGGGAACCGCGCCCGCGTCGGCACGCTCCACAGCTCGTGCCCGGGCAACCCCCAGTGGCGCAGCAACGCGTTCGCGGCCTGGAAACCGGTCGTCGCCGCCCGCTCCATGAGCGCGACGGGCAGCTCGCAGCGCACGCCGTCACCGGCGAGGACGAGCTTCGGCTGCGGCGTGACGACGCCCGGGCGCGCGGCCCACTCGTCCGTACCGGCGAGGGGGCAGTCGGCCTCGACGAGCACCTCCTCGTGCACCGGCTCGCACCCGGTGAGCTCAGGGTGCAGGCGCTCGAGCTGATGTCGTAGGTCGGCGAGCACTTCGTCATCGGTGACGTCGTCGGGCACCGCGTAAGCATGCAGTTCGACGACGCTGCCGCCGCACCGCTCGGCCCACTGCGCGGCGCCGTCCTCGAGGTCGTGGACGAGCGAGACGTTGTCGAGATGGCCGTACGCGGCCGTGCCGACGAACGGCGCGCTGCCCGCCGCGACGGGGCGGTCGAACCACAGTCGCTGCACGATGAAACGAGGCGCCATCTCCCCGGTCAGCACGGACGCACGCCAGGCCTCGTCGCCGAGGTCGGTGCCGTCGACGAGACGCTGCAGCACGTCACGACTCGTCGCGATGACGACGGCGTCGGCGCGGAGCGAGCCATGGGCATCGTCACGGTCGATGGCGAAGTCAAGGCGGCCGCGACTCGCCTCGTCGGTACCCGCCGCACCCGCAGCCGCGCCGGCGCTGACACGGAAACCCTCGCCGTCGCGCTCGATCGACTCGACGCGACAACCCGTCACGGCGTGCGCGCCGAGGTCTTCGAGGTAGGAGCGCAGCGGTCGCCACATCGTCGTGTCGAAGTCGTCGCGGCTGACGTCGAACAGCAGCCCCTCGCCGGAACCGAGGAAGTACATGTGAAACATGGCGACGAGTTCGCCGGCGGAGAAGTCGCGCGGGTCGGCGAAGAAGCTGCGTGCGAACACCTCGAGCGCGAGCGAGCGCATGCGCTCGGGGAATCGCAGCGCGTCGAGGGCGTCGGCGGCGCTCACCCCGTCGTAGCGCGAATACGTGGCGGGGAAGTCGACGTCGAGCAAGTCGAGGGCGCGGTCGGCGTCAACGCGCGTGAGGTCGCGCAGACCGAACGAGGGGCTGCGGGCGACGAACGACAGGAAGTTGAGCGGCGGCCGCGTCGCGATCTGCGTGAACGAATCCTGCGTACCGTCCGCGTGACGCAGCGGGTAGTCGTCGACGGGGCGCAAGCATTCGAGGCTCGGGTCGACGCGGCGCAGCAGCGCGCGCAGGTTGTAGTACTGGCGGAAGAACGCGTGAAACCCGCGGCTCATCGTCGCTCGATCGTCCGGGGCGCCCGACGCGTCAGCGCCCGGGGTCGGCACGTCGACGGGCCAGCTGCGCACTCGGCCACCGAGGCTGCTCTCTGCCTCGATGAGCGTGACGCGCACGCCGCGCTCGGCCAGCCCGACGGCAGCGCTGATGCCGGCGATCCCACCACCCACGACGACGACGTGGGGGGCCGCGGCGTCCGCCACCCTCGACGCAGCAGGGCCGCCCCGACCGTCAGGCTCATGCCGTTCGGCCGCCGCATCACGTCCGGGGCGCCACGGCGGCACCCGTCGCAGCCCCGCCGTGAAGGCCTCGATCGTCGCGCTCATCGTGCGTTCTCCTTTCGGCGGCGGCCGTGGTGTTCCCACAGCAGGATCGTCAGCGTCACCATCGAGAAGCCGAACCCGAAGTCCTCGATCGGGATGTCCCACGGAAAGCGGATGCCGAGGAACTGATCGCGCCCGTAGAGGACGATCGGGTCGCTCAGCTTCGTCAGCCAGCCGTCGACGAGGATCTGGAACGCGAACACGATGACCATCGAGCACCAGTAGCGCGCCGAGGTGAAGATGCCGGTGCGCCAACGCCCTTCGAGAGCGACGACGCCGATCATCGACGCGACGGTCAGCACGGTGTACTCGGGCACGTCACACCTCCCTCGACGGGCGATGATCGCCTCGCGCGGACGAGCCATCAGCCGCCACATGGCGTCCCTCGCCCGCCCGCCCGTCCGGATCGACCCGGGCGAGAGCACTTCTCGCGCTCCCGCTCGAGCGCCACGAGGCGAGCAGGCGCAGGCAGAACCCGACGGCTCCGTACGTCAGCAGCCCGCAGATCGGGATGACGACGAAGAACACGAGCTCCTCGATCGGCATCGGGGTGAGCGGCACATCCCAACCCGACGTGAACCGCGGCGAGTACGACCAGTGATCGCGCACGATCCCGACGATGTCCCACACACTGAACAGCACGACGACGGGCAGCAGCGCCGCGAGCAATCGTCGCGGGCGCGAGTACACGCGGGCGCGCAGGACGAGTTCGAGCGGCAGCGTGATGAGCAGGCATCCACCCATGAGCAGCAGGTACTGATAGGGATCCCAGGACGCGGGCAGGCTCATGTCACCCACCCCACCACGACGTCGGCCGCCGTCACGACTGCCCGTCCCGCGCGAAACCCGAACGCAGTTCGTAGCGACGCTCCGCGTACTCGAGGTCGTCGACCCACAACTGGCCCTGCGTGCGCAGCACGAGCGGGCGGATGAGCGGCGCGAACGCCCGCGCCGCACGGAAACCGGGGCGCTCGGAGTGCGCGATCGTCGCCTCGTGAATGACGCTGCGAGCCGGCTGCTCGGCGCTCGCCGGCTGCACGCACGTCGCGTGGGTCTCGACGGTGCTGCCGACGCCCTCGCCGTCGATGATCGTCATCGTGATCGTGCGGCTGTCGGCGCACGTGAACGCCGCGCGCACCGGAACGCCGTAGGTGTGGTTGAGGCGGAACGTCACGTCGGTGACGAGGCAGTCGTCGTCGCTCGCGTCCTCGTCGACGACGAGGTGGCTGAACGCGTAAGGGTGGAACCAGGCCCCGTGCCACGGGTCGAGGCGGTTCGCGATGACGTCGGACGTCTCGCAGCGCGCTTCACGCGTGTAGACCGCGACGAGCGCCTCGTCGAGTGGAGCGCGCGCGGGCAGCACCGGCGCGGCGCTCGGCGTCTCGCCGTCGCTGGGCAACCGCACCCAGAACAGGACGCCGTCGTCGTGCGCGGGGTAGGTGAGCCATTCGCCCGGCCACTCGCTCGGCAGCCGCAGCCCGTGCCAGCGGCACAGCACGTCGCCGTCATCGGTGTGGCAGTTCTCCAGCAGCGCACCCATGTGCGGGCACGCGCCCGGCCCCGCGAGCGCCGAGCCGTCGGTGCCGCGCCACAACGCGATCTCGCGTCCGAGGATCGTGCGCACCGTCGAACGCCCCGCGACGACGTCCGTGCTCGCCGCCGCGACGTGCCAGCCACCCGCGTCCTGGGCGAGGGCGCGCGCCAGCATCCGCTCGATGCGGGGCACCGCGGCCTGACGCCACGTCGAGCGAATCTGCTCCTCCGGCGGCTGCGGGACGCGTCGGATCGGGTTGCGCCGCGCGATCTCGGCACGCAGTTCGGCGCGGTTGCGGGGCGGGCGTCTCATCTGCGGCTCCTTCGGCGAGTTTGGGTGGGCGAGGGGGTGCGGTGGGTCGAGCCGGTCTCCATCGTCGGGTGCGCCTCGCTCATGACGCGGACGACGTCATGGCCGGCTCGTCCGCCACGGCCGATGACGAGGGCGCGACCGGCGCCGCAGTTCGGGCGCGTCCGGTGACGACGACGGCTCCCGCGATGGCGCTCTTGCGTGCTGCGGAGACGCGGTGGCGCGTGCTGAACACGTCGTAGTCGGCCGCCTCGATGAGGCACAGGATGCGTGAGTACATCGCGAGCGCCGCGCCGACGCACCGTCGCGACGAGGCCGGCAGGTGCGGCAGACCGGCTTCGGCGTCGTGGAACAGCGCGCGGTTTCGGGCGATCTGCTCGGCCATGAACGCGCGCCACTGCGGGGTGACGCGGCGCAGCCACGGGTCGGCGCCGTGCGCGGCGAGTTCGTCGGCGGGCAGGTAGACGCGACCGCGTTCGAGGTCTTCGCCGACATCGCGCAGGAAGTTCGTCAGCTGGAACGCGAGCCCCAGCGCGCGGGCCGGAGCGAACGCGGCCTCCCGCGAGCGCGGGCGCAGCACAGGCAGCATCATCTCGCCGATGACGGCGGCCGAGCCCTCCATGTACTCGTCGCGCAGCTGAGGCCACGACGCCCACGACGTGCGGACGAGATCGAGCTGCATGGCGCCGAAGAAGCGGTCGTAGCAACCGGAATCGAGGTCGAGACGCCGGGCGGTGTCGACGATGGCGGCGAACAACGGGTCGTCGCTGCGCCCCGCGGCGAGGTCGGCCTGGAAGCGCTGTTCGAACTGCGCGAGACGCTCCCCCGGCGGCAACGATGCGTCGAGGCCGTGCCCGGTGGCCTTCTCGGGCTCGTCGACGATGTCGTCGGCCAGGCGGCACAGGGCGTACAGGCCGTAGACGTCGCGGCGCTGCTGCGGCGGCAGGAACAGCGTCCCCCAGTAGTACGTCGTGCCGTGCGCGCGGGTGATCTCGCGCGCCTGGCGGTAGCCATGCGTGAGGAGGGCCTCGGGGTCTGTCACGAGTGCCTCCACGGGTGACGGGGTGTGAACGTCCATCGGCCGGTCGCAGGTGAGGGGGACCTGCTCGCGGGTCCGAACCATGAGCATAGCCGCCGACGCGCCGATGCGAGCGCCCCGGAGGCGTTGGAAAATCACGGAATTCGACCATGGGGGTTGGCGTTCGCGACCGTGCCGCGGCGACTCTGCGGGCCCGTTCGTGCCGTCGTGGCGGCACTACGATGAGGGCACCCGTCCGGCTATTCGAAGGTGTGCCATGCGATTCCGACGCCCGCGCGAACGCGACGCGAGCACCGAAACCCCGTGCGTTCACCCGTCGGAGCGGGCTGCATGAGGGTCGTCATCGCCGCCGCCGGCAGCCGCGGCGACGCCGTCCCGTTCGGGGTGCTCGCCGCGCGTCTCGTCGCCCGTGGGCACGACGTCACCGTCGTCACCCACGCGTCGCTCGCGCACGTCATGCCGGACGGCCCGCGCGTCGTGACGGTGGCGAGCGATCCGGGCGCCCTCCTCGCCGGCCCGGCGGGCACCGCACTGCGGCGTGGTGATCTGCGCGCGCTCAACCGCACGCGCAACGTGTTCGCCGAGTTCCTGCAGTCGTTCGGGCCGACCACGCGTGAGGCGCTCGCGGGCGCCGACGTCCTCGTCGCCTCCAGCTTCGCGATCGCCGCCGTCGACGAGGCGATGCGCGCCGACGTCCCCGTCGTCCGCGCGCACCTGTGGCCCGAGTTCGACACGCTCGACGGGCCGATGCCGCTGCTGCCGTACGCGTGGACGCTGCCCACCGGTGTGCGGCGTCGCGCGCGTGGAGCGCTGCGGCGCGTCGAACCGTACTTCGCGGGCGTCGACGGCGGATGGGCCGACGGCCGACTCGACCTGCGCGCCGCCCACCCCACGGGCCTGACGACGGCGACTCTTGGCTCGCTGCACGCGTACAGCCCGCTGCTCGCCGAGCCGGTGGACGACTCCCGCACTGTCGTCACGGGGTGGTGGCGCGAGGCGCCGCACGAGGGCTTGTCGGAGCGCACCCGGGCGCTGCTCGCCTCCGGCGACGAGTGGATCGCCGTCGGGTTCGGCTCGATGCACCAGAACTCACCGGGCCGCGTCGTCGACGTCGTCACCGAGGCGTGCCGGAGACTCGGCGTGCGTGCGCTCGTCCAGCTCGACGGTGCGCCGCGCGAGGCGGATGGCGTCGTCGTCGGCATCGATGACGAGCCGCACCACGCGCTGTTCGCGCAGGTGCGCGCCGTCGTCCACCACGGCGGGTCGGGGACGACGGGTACCGCGCTCGCCGCGGGCGCGCCCAGCGTCGTCGTCCCGCACTTCGCCGACCAGTACCACTGGGCGCACCGCCTCCACACGCTCGACCTCGCACCCGCGCCGCTGCCGCGCCGACTGCTCACCGCGGGGTTGCTGACGCGTCGGCTGCGCGCGGCGATGAGTGCTGGAATGCGCGAGCGTGCAGCGGATCTCGGACGTCAGGTGGCGACCGAGGACGGCGCGGGCGTGGCCGTCGCCGCCATCGAACAGTTCGTCGGCGGGGCATGACGTGACGCCGTCCGCGTCGAGTTCATCGAGGTGGCGTGTGTCGGCGCGGTTCGTCGAGGCGCAGCCGTGGTGGCGCCCCGGTGCTCCGGCAGCGCTGGCCGTCATGATCGTGCTGCTCGCGACGGCGTCGCGCCACGGTTTTCACGGCGACGAGCTGTACTTTCGCATGTTGCCGCCCGCGTGGTGGTACGACGATCAGCCGCCGCTCACCGTCTGGCTCGCGCACGCAGCGGCGTCGGTGAGTGACGCGGTGTGGGTGCAACGGCTGCCGGCCGCGCTCGCGGCGGGGGCGGGCGCGCTCGTCGCGGGGCTGTTTCCGCGGCTTCTCGGCGCTGATGTGAGGGTGCAGCGCATCGCCGCGTGGGCGCATGCGTTCACCGTCTATCCGCTGCTCATGGGGCACGTCATGCTGACGGCGAGCCTCGATCTGCTCGCGTGGCAGCTCGTCGTGCTCGGTGTCGTCGCTGCGCTGACGGGGCGTCGCCATGCGCTGACGTGGGCCGGCGCGGCGGCTGGGGTGGCGTGCTGGAACAAGCTGCTCGTCCTCGTGCTCGTCGCGGCGGCCTTCGTCGCGCTCGCCGCGTGCGCCCGGTGGGTGCTGCGCACCCGTGACGCCTGGTGCGGCGCCGCGTTGCTCGTCGCGGTCGGCGGGTTCCAGGTGGGGGCGCAGATCGTTCACGGCGTGCCGATGCTCGACGTCTCGGCCGACCTCGTCGCCCGTCATGGGGCGCTCAACCGATGGCTCGTCGTGCCGCTGCTCGTCGTGTTCGTCGGACCGCCGTTCGTCCGGGTCGCATGGCGAGGGTTGTGGTGGCACCCGGGAAGTCGTCGCGCCGCCCACCCCGGAGCTGACGACGGCCACGACGACGGTCGGCACGTCGAGGCGGACGGCTGGCGCAGCGCTCCCGCTGACGACGCCCGCGTCAAGGCGTTCGGCGGCGTCACGAACGATCCTTTCTCCACCGACGACGGTCACGCCGGCCGCATCGCCCCGGACCCACCACAACAGCGCACCGGGCCGGTGTTCGCCGTCATGGCCGCGATCGTCCTTGTGTTCGCGCTCGTCTCCCCTGCGCAGCCCTACTACGCGGTCGCGGTGTTCTTGCCGCTTGTCGCGGTCGGCTGGGCGCGGGCGGCTGCGGACGAGGAGCACGTGTGGCGGCGCGCGCCCATCGTCGTGACGGCGAACGCCGTCGTCGCAGCCCTCATCTGCCTACCGATCGTGCCCGCTTCGTCACCGGCGTTCTCCATCGTCTCCGCCCTCGACCCCATGCAGCGCGACCAGACCGACTGGCCGTCACTCGCCGCCCAGATGGCGACAGCCCGTCCGACGGGTGCGGCCATCGTCACCGATTCGTATGCCCTCGCCGGAGCTGCACATCAGTACGGCCCTGCGCTCGGGGTGCCGCGTGCCGACGTCGCCTCGTGGCACAACGCGCTCTGGAGCCTCGGGCCGCCACGCAGCGACGGGGACACGCATGACGTCCTCGCCGTCGGCGGGGACGAGCACCGCATCCGTGCGGCGTTCACGCGCTGCGACCCCGCTGGGCGGCTCATCGCGCCGCACGACCCGTTCGGCCTCGACGGCACGACGATGCTGCGATGTTCCGACCCGCGAGGAGGATGGGGCGCCGTCTGGCCGACGTTGCGCCGCCTCGGCGGTTGAGGCGCACTCCCCTACTCCTCGTGTGGCGCGGCGCGCGTCCAAGGCCGCGATGTTGCCCACTTCTTGGGGCGCGGGCGCCGTGACACCCGGGCAACATCGAGGGAGGCGGGGTGTGTCAGGGTGCGGTGATGTCGCGCGGGCGTCGCAGCAGGTCGAACGCCACGACGACGAGGGCAACTGCGAGCACCAGCAGCGAGACGCCCTCCGCCACCCCGCGCGGGATGGGCGCCGGCGCCGGCATGACGTGGTCGAGACTCATGAGCGACGACACGGCACCCAGCGCCCCGAGCACGCGCGTCAGCGTGTGACGGGGCTCGCGCTCGCTCGCGAACCGATCGCGATCCCCTCGTGAGCCGGCCGACCGCACCCCCACCAGCCCATGTGCGAGCAACAGGACGGACGGCGCCGGCAGCGCGAGCACGCCGCCCACCATGTGCACCCCGATGGCTCCGTCAGCGGGAAAGACCGCGACCCACACGAGTCCGACGCCGAGGCAGACGAG
>ERZ1023261.103-NODE-103-length-39608-cov-27.397138_pt1 | contig 39608 bp, 48 predicted proteins | sample MGYA00521234_ERZ1023261 | MGnify/ENA primary metagenome ERZ1023261 (study PRJEB32759, sample SAMN07749871) | skin metagenome | biome: transportation; feature: city; material: polyester macromolecule | host: Homo sapiens | place: Hong Kong:TC line | collected...
GCACGGTGAGGCACGGTGAGGCCCGGTGAGGCCCGGTGAGGCCCGGTGAGGCCCGATAGGTCACACGTTGAGAGGGCCTATGGGGGGGACTTTGGGTTGCTTACCCTATGAGATGACCCAACGAATTTTTGTATTAAATTCTTAAGGGTCTCATTAGTTCATCCCTTGCAGTGTTCCAATAGACTCTGATACAGTAAGTGTTCCTTCAGTACCTTACGGATAGTCCACTCAGACTCACCTACAGACGCTGCTATAGAAGGTACTCTAAGGGACTTATGTGAGGTACATATAGTCCTCCCTTTGTTCCTATAAGATACAGGCTGTAGATATTCATTAGGTAGACTTTCTATGTACTTAGTGATTAGTTGGTATGTAGAAGATAGTGATTGATAATGACCATCCTCTTTGAGATGTAACTCAATGTGCTCCTTACGGGTCAATACCTGTAGGTGCTCAGGGTTGATACACTTACGGTTACGACACTTATGGTGTATCTCAAGTCCCTTTAGATTAACTCCAAGGTCCTCTAAGGCCACTCTATGGGCCATACGGTTGCCGTCAGGCGTTGACTTAACAGGATAACCATTAGGCCCTACGTAACCAGTCCATTCAATACAGTCCATGTGGCCTCCTTATGGTGTACTCTATGAGTGTTTACTTTGATAGGTAATCAATGGGAAGGTGTATACCGACCATGATTACCTTGAGGCGTCTTGGCTTCGAAGCATCAAGGCACCAAGTACCACGTTAAGTGCAGTCCCCAAGGATAGCACATACGATAGCTTCGATTCGTCCCGCATTGTCTGTAGCAGTAGCGACACCAATGGCACCAAGTACCACAGCAAGAAATCGGTAAGTGACCCTATGGCGTAGAATGGTGATAGTGATGTTGAGTACCTTACGCATGGTCACTCCCTCCTTTAAGATATCTGTTAGTGTGGTCTATGAGAGGATGAGTATTAATATTATAATTACCATCCCTCTTGAAGTAGGACTTTAAGTAGTCTCAAGATAATGACTGAATAGTTAATCTGAATATAGTCTTATAGTTATCTTTGAGTCCACTCTCCCAATAGTGAGTCGCATGGAAACTCCTTGTGGAACAGTAAGTTACAAACAGGCCACCTCCATGTGGCACTGAATGTTTATTCAATTTAAACGGTACTTATGCACTACCACTGAATGAAGCAGTTAGAGTCCCCATCGTCTTCCCAACGGATGGTCATATTGCCAGTCTCATAACTCCGGTGGTCATTGAAGCCAACCTCCAGTTTCTCCATGTGTTTCTCTAAGAACTCCTCAGTGATGTTGTTCTCACCGATAGCTGAGTCCTGCTCCATAGTCTCCTTCAGGAAGTCTGCACCAATAGCCACAGCATCCAGTCGGTCATCATGGGCCAGAGCACCACGGTCACGAGTAAGGCGAGTCCACTGGTAGAACAGTGAGTATTTCACATCGTGCTTACCATCAGCATCACGAGCAGACTGATAGTCGTTAAGGACAACAGCTTCATTGATGACAAAGCGGTGAGCACCCAGCAGTGGCTCCAGAGTGTCCGCAATACGTGCCTCTTTGAGACCGGTAGAGCGATACTCCTCCATAGCGCACTGGTGAACCTTCAGTAGCACCGGAGAGAAAATCTTACCGAACATACCGTCACCGAAGTTGCTCTCAAAGACCACTGTCTGCACCTTCCACTGTTTAGCCTTCTGAGCCAGCTTGTTCAGCGTAGCATCCTCGTAGCCACCACGGAAGCCTCCAGCGTCCATCAGGTAGATGTAACCGTTCAGTGTGAACAGCACAGCATAGCCTGTTTCATCCTTACCACGACCACTTGGGTCAATCACAAGGATGCGCTGCTGGTACTCCATAGTGCGCTGTGAGTAGCTGTGAGCCGCATGGTAACGGTCTCCTTTAAGTCCCACGTTAGGTAGCTCACCATTCTCGTTGGAAGCGTTAGGGAGCCACTGGTAGCTCAGAGGAGCCTTCTCACTGTCACACGCAATGGTAATGGCATCACGGAGACGCAGAGGATATTTCTCAGCATCTGACAGAGATGGGTTCAGCATGAACTGTAACGCAAAGCCAGCCTTGCCGTATGACAACTCACGTTCCCTCAAGTCCTCATCATCGAATCGAACAGGGTCGGTAGGTGTCCAGTAAAGGAACTCAGGGTTCTCCTCAAGTTCTTCCACCAGCATAAGTGCCAGACGTTCGCCGTAGGTCTCATAGTCCTTCTGGTCTTTCGGATAGCGAGCAGGCCAGATAGTGGTACGATATCCACGGTTCTCAAGTTCACGGTACAGAGTCATCTCACACTGAGGAGTACCAAGGTAGATGATGGTCCCGTTAGGTTTCAGGATTGCATCGAACTCCTTGACGAGTTCCCACAGTTTGTCACGCGCAGTCTGCGTTGCAGAGTTGTTAGGGACCTCTACGTCATCCGCGATGAGGATATCAGCACGACTACCAGTCAACTGACCAGTGATACCCACAGACTTCACAGAAGGTGAGTGGTCAGGCTTTGCAGGGCCAACATCGAAACTAATAACCGAGTCACGCTGTCCAGCACGAGGCTTAAGCTCATGAAGGAAAGGTAACAGGTCGATGATGTTCTTGATGAACACGGAGTTAGCATCCGCACGTTCCTTTGAGGCTGAGACAATCATGAACTTCAAGTCAGGATTCTGCCACAGCTTCCACACAACGAACGCACAGGTGATAAACGATTTACCAATACCACGGAAAGCCTGAAGGATGAAACGGCGCTGTGAGCCACTGGAGAGGGCCTTAGCCATATCAATCTGGCACCGGGTCGGCTGAGGTAAGTTCAGAGCCTTCCATAAGACGAACAAGAAAGCGACGAAATCACTCTTAAGTTGTGCAACGATTAAGGCATTGCGCGCCTCTTGTGACTGCTTAGTCATTGCTTAGCCTCCTTCTCTTTGAGTTTACCTTGGAGAACCCGCACAGTGTCCTGTAGGTTCTCAATCCACTTGTCGCCCTTCTGAGCTATTCCGATAAGACGCTTAGCATCTCCTTCGTCAAGTTCGGCTTTTCCATCAACTGCGCTGACACACTGCTGTTTATCGCCGGGTGTTCCACTGACGGTCTTGAGTTTGATGCGCAACCGCTTGTTATCAGCATTGAGAGCATTAACAATCCCATCAGTGCTCCCTTCAAGTTCAGCCATCTCATCGGAGTGCCGCTTAGCAATGGCATCGAGGGCTGTCTGTACGGCATTATGCTGTTGGATATCCGCGGTTGTTTTCTTGATGTACTCATTCTTGATTACCTCCTGTTGGGCGAGTCGCTCATCTTTGACGCCAATCACATGGCCTACTGTGTAGGTTCCCCATAGAGTGGCAACAGCGAGAGCAATCCCGGCAACTGTACGTTTAATGTTGAGCATGGTAGCCCTCCTGTTTTCTCAGATTTCACGTAATGCTGTCTCGTATAGTGTTAGACAATCCTCGAAGCCACTACATATAGTGGCCTCTGAGTTTATCTATCAGTGACGGTACAGGTCCTCATCCGTAAGACCGTTACTATCGGTTTGCTGTTTGTACTCATCCAGCGCACCTGCCAGACCACCGAGGATATTCTCATCGGGGACCAGCTTAGAGATTTGGAACTTATGACGCTCAAGTAGTTTACCAATTGCGTTATACAGCTGAGGTGTACGGCGTTCTTCGTCCTGAAGGTCCCGTAGCATCTGTTGAGCCATATTGGTGTCCAGCATCTCCAGCAGTTTAATCAGAGTCTTATCACTCATTCGCCACCTCCTTCCTATCGCGGCCCTTCATGGTCCTCCACAGCAGCGCGAAGGTCTGAGCGAAGGTATAGATAATCGCAGCCACATAGAACCACTCGTTGAGGGATAAACCCCAAATCAGACGGCTCGCACCATCAGCAGCAGCAGTACCAGCTATAGGAGCGGCTTTGATAATCTCATTATTAAAATCAATAGACAACATAACGTGTCCTCCTTATGTGGGCCATCCGTGGCCTTGCTCGCTCTTTACAGTGCTTTCAGTTCCTCTTGAAGTTTGATTAGGTCAGCCAGAATGTCCTCCTTGGTTCTCGCAGGTGGGGCCTCAACCACTTTAGGGATGAAACCGTCATCTGATAATCGAAGGTCACGATAATCAATGTCATCAGGGAGTGAGTCAACCACCACCACCTTAAAACCATCGGATGGCGCATGTATACCAGCTACTTTACCGTAAGTGACCCAAGAGATATAACCTTCCGGGGCAACACCACATACAACACCGGAATCCCTCTCATCGAGTTCTTCCATTAAGTCGTACCATGAGTTACCTTCAGCATCATCAATCTCAAAAATCTTCTGAGAGCCAATCATCCCATCCGTCCATTTAAACGGCCCATAAATAATCATTAAGCACCTCCTTAAGCACTATTGATAATGACACGGCGGTTACCGGGGAAGCGGCACCATACAGCCCTGTGATACATCCCATCGAGCCAGCTACCTTCCATGTTGGTGGAGTCTTGCGTGTAACCTGTGCATACATGACCACCACCCAAGGCGTAGTCAGTACGTCTCCCAGTACGTGAGGTCTGCAACCATTCCTGCCCACCAAGATACACTTCAAGAACGCAGGTATTCATAAATCCAGATAGGTTGCCATTCCATTCCGCAAAGATAGAGTTATTCCCTCCAACACGCACAATGTCGCCGTTCTCTTGGTATCGGTGACCATTACCATTAGGGAACTGGATAATGATGTTATGTGCGAATCTGGACTCGGACGAAGCACCAGTCATACTTAATGCTGGCCCGACAAAATACCCATTATGGCGCATCTCATAGATGGCACCAACACCAGTGGTCTGATACACATGGAAGCTCAATGTGTGGTGATTACCAACACTCTCAAAGGCGAACACATCCGCTCTCTGATTACCACGCAGCCAATAACGCAAGCCGTTCGTTGCATAGTTATTATCTGTGGCATAGTTACCTGTGATATCAATCCAATCAGACGGCTTAAGGTTAAATGCGCTTGGGCCATTAACAACAACCTTATCTGCATTAACAGTCCCTTTAGATGTGAAGTCACCTTTCATGACCACGTTATTACCACTGACAGAATTGATAGCAGCAGCGAAACCGTTCATGTTGGTCAGCTTAGCGGCCTCATCCTTAGCGGTCTGTGCGGAGGCAGCAGCAGCAGTCTCTGAGGTCTTAGCGTTGTTCTCTGAGGTCTTAGCGTTGCGCTCAGATACAGAGGCGTTACCTTCAGAGGTACTCGCAGCGGCAGCGCTCTTAGCGGCCTTACGTGAGTAGTGATACGAGGAGAACTCGCTACCCTGAACCGGAGAGTCCTCTGCACGTTTCGCCCATTGGTACGCATTGTTCTCAGAGGTCTTCGAGTTGTTTTCAGAGGTCTTAGCGTTATTCTCAGAGGTCTTCGAGTTGTTCTCCGAGGTCTTCGCAGCGGCCTGAGAGGCAGCAGCAGCATTTGCAGAGTTCAGCGCAGAGGTGTTCCATGTCTTCATCATGTGCAGGTTAATCACATCGTAGTCACCCACAGCGTCCCCTACGTTCACGATACGACGACCACGGGCATCAAGGTTACCATCGTTGTTCACACCGATAGTGTCCGCAGTCAGGTCTCGTGCTTCTTCAGCAACGTGGAGAGTCTGTACCTGAGCAATGTTGAGGTCATAAGCACGGAGGATAGAGCCATCTGCAAAGTCAACCAGACGGTCGGTCGCAGAGGTATAACGACGAACCTCAATGGTGTCGTAACCATCAGCAGGACCCCATGCCCTCGTTAAGGTGATGGTGGTCTTCGTAGAGAATCGGTAATCCTGATTAAGTGTCAAAACCTTACGGTCGTTACCAATCAGGGTAATCGTCACGAACTTACGGGCCAGATACTCAAATGGAATATTGAAATCCACAGTCGAGCCATTCAGCGGGTAAGTCATAACGGTCTTAATGGTATTCGCCATTTGAGCCTCCTTAAGTAATGAAATAAAGGGAGCACGTAATGTACTCCCAATAGTGAGTTGCATCACTTACCGTCGAGGTGAATACCGCTCTCGTTGGCAATGTGCAACATGATTTGCTGAGTCACCGGGTCGTTAGGGACCAACTCACGGCTGGTGTTATACAGACCAGTCATGAAGTCCGTCTCTGTCATCTTGTTAGGTGCAGTCAGAGCGTGATACGCATTGTAGCCCGTACCGAACGCATTGGCAGCGAACCCGAAAGATGGGACCTGTTGCAGCACACCGTTAGTGAAGTTCTGAACGGGATTGCTGGTGGCAGCGTAAGAGATACCGCGTGGGTCCTTCTGGTTAGGCTCACCTTGAGGCAGGATTGAGGAACGAACCATCTTCGCTTGGTCAAAGCCCAAAGGAGCCATGAACAAGTTAGCGATACCCAGCGGTGCACCTACGTGTGAACTACGAGAGAACGCGGCGTAAGCAATCATGCTTGGGTCGAGTGAACGGTCCAGATAATCCTTCTGCTGCTCTTTCGGCAGAGAGGAAGCCTTGAGGTGTGCAGCACTGACGTAGTATCCAGCAGCCAGACCGAGAGAAACCATAGCAGTCAACGCTTGGTCAATCGCACGGTTGTTCTTCGTGGCCTGATAGAACGAGCGCAGGAAGCGACCATTCAGTGACTTGATGGTGAACGACTTGAACTGCATCAGGCTACTCATGAACGGGCCATAAGCCTTGGCATATTGGGAGCTCAGCTTAAGCGGACGCTGCATGGTCTCATCAGCTACCCGGTCAGCCAGACGCCAGAGGGTCATAACACGAGGGTCATTACTGAAAGCCTGCTTGTCAGAGATAGTCAAACGCCCATCCTCACCGCGAGTCACATACTGGTTAATCAGGTCCTTCACACCAGCCCACTGCTCCTTGGAGATACTCGAAGCCTTCAGCAAGTTGTCCTTAGCGAACCGTGAAGTCTTACCCTTCATGGTTGCATCCAGAACATCCGAGAGAACACCCTGACGGCCAGCATCCAGTAGATAGTTGGTGGTCCCATTCAGCATCTTCGACCAAGGGGAACGAGCAGCCAGCTCCTGAGTGACGAACTTGATGGTTCCCACTACGGCAGCAGCGGTAGGGCTATCAGTGTTCTCCCTCAGCCGCTGAACGAGGTCCTGACGAGTTGGGCGAATGATATCATCCACTTCCTTACCAAACATCTGAGTGTGCAGCTCACCGAGTTCTTTCGTGCTCAGAGAGGTACGCTTGGTTGCCAGTCGGTTCAGTCCGGGGATTGCTTTAAGCAGCGTCCTGACGTTCCCACTAATTATCAGTCCCGCAACCTCAGTGAAGTTCTGAGTGGCCATGTAGGCGCTCTTAGCGAAGAAGCTCAGGTCGTTCAATGCTCGCATCACAGTACCCCAAGTCCCATCAGGCTCACGACGAGAGCGACCGGTGAGAATCTTAACGGTATCTATCAGAGCATCCACGTCAGAACGAATAGCACCATCACCAGAGGTGTCAGCCTGCTTCTTCATAGCGAGGATTTTCTCTTTCAGCTCCGCAGTAGTCTTCCCGGTGCCACCCATGATAGCAATGTCACCATTCACTCGACGGTCATACGCTGGCATGATGGTCCGCATATCGAAATCACGCAGGTCATTCACAGCGAACTGGTTACCATCCGGTAGGGTGATTGGCATGTCACTATCGAACAGGTTACGAGCCTCAAGGAACTTATTGTTCTCCAGACCCACCAGACCTTCACCGAGGTTAACGTTATCCTCCTGCACAGAGGACGCATGGAAGTCAGACGTATGGCTGATACCGTATGCCTTATCATTGGCGTACTTCTCGACCGCTGCACGTAGCTTAGCAGGGTCTGTCAGAGACGGGTCAGCCTCCAGCAGGGCCTCATCCACTCGTGCCTTAACTTCAGGTCGAGAGAGGTAGCTGGTCAGCCATGACTTCTTGATTGCCTCCTGTAATCCTTCAGGACCTCCGAGAGCCTCAGTGTACAACTGCTTGGCCTCCCGTGAGTAAACGTTAGGGACGTAAGTACCCTTGTGGCGACTATTAGGGAAAATGCTTACTGCATTCTCGTTACCGAACATTGCCGGGTTCTCCATCATCTCACGCTTAGCATCAAAGTGCTGCTTCATCAGGTCCATCACTTTACGTTCACTCTTGGTCAGGTTCACCTGTAACTCAGGGCGCTCAATCGCAAGGGCAGCACGTTTGTAGATGACTTGACGGGCAGCAGCAGAGTTCATGGAGGCACCTGTAGAGAACTCAGGGTCCTTCATTGCCTGCCTCACAGCGTCGAACAGTTGGTTGTAAGACCGTGTGTCTGAAGCCTTCAGTCGATCATGGATATCACTCGCAGTGGTCCCGAACTTACCGTTTGAGCCATCCTGCATACCAGTGACCGGACGCACTAAGTCATACCCTAAGCCACGCACTTCAGGTGATTCTGAGCGCATAAGCTTAGTGGACAACTCAGAGAATCCACCGAGGTACACAGCGAACGCTGCTTTATCATTGAACACGTCCAGCTCAGCAGCCTCAGAGAGTGTCCGAGGGTTAGCCGGGTTGGTCGCACTCAGGATAGAACCATCGGCCATACGGACCGCACCGGGTTCACTCGCTAACTCCGCGAAGGGAACACCCTGAACACTATGGGTCATCTCTGTCCCATCGTTAACAGGCATACGGGACAGGTCTGCACCATTGGTGTTCCGAGCAGTCTCACGGGCTTCAATACGGATAGAGGCAGCACGGAACGGGTCACGACCGAGGGCCTTACCGATTCCATCAGCAACCAGACTTATACCTGAGCCGAACAGCATCCCACCAGCAGCAGCTTCAGCAAAGTGAGCATCGCCACCAGCGACCGATGTACGGATTCCCTCAGAGGCCACGCTGAGTGCAGCCGACTGGACACCGATAGACATTGCCTTGTTAATCACCTTGACACCCTTCAAAGCAGTGCCAGCCAATGGAATGTATGCGAGAGGGTCTACAGCAGCACCAATAACACCACCAGCAATCTGAGCGCCCACACCTGCCTGAGAAGCCTTAGCGTCAATCTCAGCGTTCTCATTAGCCAGCTTGATTAGCTCATCCAGATTCTCAGGGGAACCGCCAGTGACCACGTTGATATACGCAGGGTTCTTCACCTCGTTGCGAATCCTTTCGAGTTCTTCCGGTGTCCATGTGTGGCTGTTCCATTTCGTCGGTGTGAGTACATCCTTGAACACGTCAAAGCTATTATCAACACGAGCGGCACGAACAGCCATTCCCAATGTGGAGTTCTCGACGTTAGCTTTTGAAGCATCTCCAAGCCCAAAGAAGGTGGACTTGTTTGCTGCATCATCAAGGGTCTCTCCATGAGCCTGCCAATATGATTTACCGAAGGGTGTAGCTGGAGCGGCAACCTCCTGACCGTTGATGTTAAGACCGCTTGCAGCCCCCGGTAAGTTCTCACCCACTTTGACTTTAGGTTCAGCCCCAACACCGTGGGTGATATCGTCAAGTGAGAGACCTTCAGCCTTTGGGGAAATGCCACCGAAGTTCTCAAGGTCTGCTTTGCGGTTACTCTTGGCCACATCCAGCAGGTTGCGCATGTACTTAACGCCCTCCGCGTCGATGCGAGAGAAATCGCCTTTATCGTAGTCCTGTAACTGAGGAGCACCAGCAGGGCCTTCACCCTGATTGTACGCCAGAGCAGCCTTAAGCTCATCTCCGTTGTACTTCTGAATGAGACTACCGAGCAACTTAGCAGACGCAGGGATAGCCTTAGCGGGGTCCAGACGGTCATCCACACCGTTCTCAGGGTCCACACTCAGACCCATAGACTTAGCGGTTACCACAGTGAACTGCCCGATTCCCACCGGGCCTGTAGGTGACTTAGCGTCTGGCTTAAAGCGTGATTCATTCCAGAGCAACTTACGCATGTAACCATAAGAGACTCCATGCTCATCGGCTGCTTTCTGAATCAGTGAATCATATTGTGACGGTTTGTTTGAATCATAAGTTTCCACGAGGAGCCTCCTTAGTGGTTAATGGTTATTCGTCTTCCTTCTGTACATAAAATGGATTTCGCACTGACTCACGTTTTGCACGGACACGCTTGGCAGCAGTCTCACGGGCTTTCGCTACCCGAGAGATAGGAGCACGTTCATTGGCCTTCCTGAGCACCTCATCGGTTGCCTTCTGAGATGCACGGTTCTGCTCATCCGCATAGACACGTTGGAGCATATCTTGGTCATACCGAACAGAAATCTGACCTGTAGTGTCCATCAGGTAAATGCTCTTACCTTGCTGGTACACAATCAGTTGTTTATTGGTAATCCACGGGTTGGCCTGAGCGATTTGCTTGGCGGCCCGGTCGATAATCTCCTGACCCTGTTTGTAACTGTCCGGGTCTGAAGTCACCGTAAGCATGTTGCGAGGGATAACGCCGATAGCATCCCCATCCACATCAGCCGTGAAGGTCACAGTGTTCTCTTTCAGAAACTTAGTGGTCTGCTGCTGAGCAAGGTCCTGATTACCAGTACGCATGAGCGTCGAATCATAAATCTTACGGGCAGCACCGTCGAGTGACGTTGGGATGCGTGAAAGCTCAGGAGCCTTAGAGTTATTCTTCAGTTCCTGCCAGTTCTTATCGGACTCGAAACGCATATCCTTAGTCTGAGTGCGAGCCTGACGGTCCGCATCAATGATGACTTGAGGAGACACGCCCATGTTATCCATCATATCCATCATGTTGAACAGGTCGGCCTGCTCCGGGTACAACGAGGCAACCAGAGATGGGTCCGCTTTCATCACTCGGCGAAGACTATCGAGTGCAGGTGTTCCTTGTGTTGGCAGTGAGCCATTAATCACAGCGGCACCCCACTCCTTCTGAGCGTCTGCAACCTGAGTCCCAAAGATTTGGCGGAAAGGACCATTGTCAGCGTCAGCCCGGAGGTACTGCATCTTCATCCGGTCCTTCTGCGCATCAGGGATGTTCATCTGGTCAATCTGTGTAATCTTCTTGTTGGCGTAGTTCACCGCATCCTGATAAGACCATTCGCCGGTAGCATCGTTCGCTGGCATGTTCTTATAGTCGGTCGGGACGTATGCACCACCGAGGCGCTTACTAAACTGCTGGTCCATGATGAGGTACTTATTGTCATCCTGAGCCGCCTTCACCAACTGCTTGTTACGCTGCTGAGTATCCTGACGAACTCTGTCCTGCAACTGAGTCTCAGCCTGAATGAGCATCTGGCGCTGAGGAGTCATTTCGTCCCCTACCTGATACTTGTTGTTCTCAGCCTTGAGCGCCTGAAGCATCTCCATGCCTTTCGCCGGGTCATCTTGATTGATAGCCTCACCGATAGACAACTGAAGATTCTCTGAGCGTTTCGCGTTGAGGCTGTACTCACTCTGGTTCGCCTTGGTCTGAAGGTTGGTCCACGCATCATCACCGAGCAACTGACGGTAAGTCGAAGTGGTCCCGTTAAGAGTCACCTTCTGATTCTCAAGGCTGTCAAGGAATGCACGGCCACCTTCACGGTTCACCACATCACCGAGTGACTGACGGATTACCGTATTGGCTTGGTCGTCAGAGTAGATTGCACCAGACTTAAGGTTGGTCTGGATGTACCCATTGAACATCGCCCCAGCATGTTGATTACGAAGGACTGACTGGTCCGATAAGATACTGTCCAGTTCGACCTTGGATTGCACCGTGTTACCCTTCTTGTACCGCTCGCTCATGAAGTTATCATGTGCGCCATACAGCGAGATGTTACGTTTGGTGATATCCGAGTTGAAGCCCTTCTGGAAGAACTCATCGCCTTGGTCGATACCGTACTCCTCAGCGTACTCTTTGGCACCCTTCGTCAACTGCTCCTGACGATAGGTCTCCATCTCTTGACGAGTACGGAAGTAGCCCTGCTGAATCTTCTGAGACACATCGTCATCAATAAGGAACGCAGCGTTACGACCAGTCTTCTCTTTGAGAGCCTGCATCGCATACGGGTTATCCTTATAGAGCAGGGTCCCGTCTTTGATGGCCTGACGGCGCTGCTCCGGGGTGAACTTACGAATAATCTCGTTGGAGCGTTCATCGGCTTTAGCCTTCTGATTGGCATCATACTTCATGTAAGCACTTTCACCAATCTTAGCGAGAGTCTGCATGTTCTGCGACCACTGAGCCAGCTTGTTCACCTTAGAGTTGTCCGCAGCCACCTGCACGGGCTGATAGGTAATGGAAGCGCCGCCGCGAAGGCGGCTAACTCCCTGAACCTGATTGGCACCTAAAGCGCCTTCAATACTGTTAGCCATTTAGACCTCCTTTACTTTCCACCAGCTTTCGAAGAGTCGCCTGCCCCTTTGGCCTTAACCTTATCGCCAAATAGCCCCTTATCTCCAAATAGCCCCTTATCGCCAAATAGCCCCTCACTGCCGATATCGGTCAGGTCATACAGTTTACTAACGCCGAGGCCCAGCAGGTTGGTAGCTTGCCCGAACACACTATTACCGTGACTCTCCTGCTTCTGCAAGTTGGTAATCGTGTTCTTGGTGTTCTCAATGTTCGACACACGGTCACCAAAGATTTTCGCGTAGTCGCGCTCATAGTTGTCATTAAGACCCTGAGCCTCCCGCACGTAGTCACCTTCAGTCACGCGCTGTAGTCGCTTCATTGTGTTACCTTCCATGCCAGACTCACCAATAGCAGCCATGAGGGTTCCCATGTTACGAATCTGCTGCATGTTGTTCTGAGTCTTCTGCATACGCAGGTCATCAGCCTCATCTGCCTGTTGCATCTTCAGGTTGGCATCTGTGTAGTTCATCTGCTTGACCTGTTGGATTGCCTGCTGACGAAGCATATCGTTATTGGCGGCTGTAGCAGCGTTACCCTGCATGTTACTTGATGCGCCCTGCATCGCAGCCATAGCGATTGGGACAGCAACCATCCAGCACATAACTACCTCCTATTTTGTAATTGTGAATAACTGGAACCGCTCACCTGTACGGGGCGACTCCGTGAACTCTTGATGGAAGGTAGCGCCGATGGCCTCCATGAACCTAACGTGGTTATGGTTTCCGACCCACACGTAATTCCAGAGTACCGGATATTCTTTGAGTACCTTGTTACGGTAATCTAAGATAGCCTTGCGGAAGTCTCGCTTGTCTCCATTCGTTAAATACTGGACACACCTATCGGTCACGAACCAGCACTGGTCCCCTTGGTTTCCACCAATGGCCACTACCCATCCGTTATGCACAAGAGAGACTGTATGTTCCCCTAACGCACCCATTAAGTTTTCCTTCCAGTTAACGCCAGCGGCGAATGCTTCTGCAAGGTCATCTTCATGAGGCAGAAAGTTCTCAACATCAATCGGCATGGTCTGTCGAATAATCATTGCTGTTCTCCTCTTAAAGTATTGACATAAAGTAAATACCCTATGCCTCCCAATAGTGAGTCACATGGAAAGTCATAGGGTTATTAGTTAGATACCGCTTGAGCGGCGGTTATAGTTACCCTCCCAGCCACAACCAATCACGTTGAGTGGAGTCGTGTTGTCTGAGATGAGGCGCACTACGTTCAGCTGAGCGTTACCCACTACTGGGAATCGGAACTGTCCTGTACCCACGTTGAGGTAACCTACACGGAGACTGTCGGAGCCTAAGCGACCACCAGCCATCATGTACTCAAAGAGTCGAGAGGTATTCTCCACTTGGATAAGGAACGCACCAGAGTCCTCATAGTTGACCCACGCACGACGAAGCTGCAACCGACCGATATCCTCAGTGGCCGTTGAGCCATCCTCCGCAGTCTTCTTGATGAGGAACTTGGAGAACTCGTAGTAGAACTCATAGTTCGCACCAAGGAACACCACCTCACCCTCGCGGTTACCGTTGAGTCGGATAATCGGTTGGTTACCCTCCCACGATACACCGTTCGGTGGAGTGAACTCCTCTACCTGACCGTCAAGGAACACACAGGAGACTTTATCCTTCCAGAAGCCTAACCCACCGTACACGTTGGAGAGGTTGAAGGTCGTCTGATAGGTGTCATCGTTGTAGGTCCCAGCTGGAATCACGTAGCGAATCTTGCGGTCCATATAGATACGGTAAGGCTCATCGGAGAAGTCCACAGTGTTCTTCGTGAAGTGGATGCGAGCCATGAAAATCTGGTCGTTCTCCAGAATCAGATACATCGTGGAGCCAATACACTGAGCCGCTCGAATCTTGGTTCCCTCAGAGAACTCCCAATGTGACCATGACTGTTGTCTCAGCTCACCTTCGATGAACAGGTACTTGTACATGAACAACTTATTAGGAGCACCAGTGGTGAGGACACACGCAAAGTTCTCTGTACCTGAACCGTGAATACTAAACACTCCGTTAGGGATGTAGCTTGGGACGTGAGCAGAGATATCCTCAGCATCCTTAACAGCACTCACATCCTGCACCGCATAGTAACGCTTGATGGACGTGAAGGAGGCACGAGGAGCCGCGAAGTAAACACCTCGACCGACACCGTAAGGCCGCGCTGTGTCATCCACATCGAACTCAGTAGTTAGGTCCAATTGGATAGACTTCGGAGTCAGGACACCTGAAGATGACAGCACGAACTGCGCTTGGTCAGACCATAGGAGTAACTGCTCAGAGAACGGTACGGCATACTTCAGGATGGAGATTCGGTTGTGTGATACGGCCACATCAATCGGGTCATCATCACTCAGGTTCGCCACTGAAGGTGGAAAGAAGTTGAAGTATTTCGCGGTACGACTCATCACAATGTTCTCTCCACTGAGGAAGCCTAAACGGTTCCTGAAGAAGAACACATCGTTAATCGTCTGGCCCACAAGGGACGGCATCGGGTTGGTATCGTTGTCACCACAGGTGCGGTTCGCGTATCCCAACTGAGTCATCTGGAAGGAGCCATTTGCCTGACGAACTAAGGCCCAAGGCATGGTACGAGCATCCAGTCCCACCTGAACGCCCCAGCCTACAGTCTCACGCCAGACCTTGTTAAGTGAGTCATATTGGACGTAATACTTATCGCTGGTCCCGTTGTTGGTCGCTGAGATTTTAACCTTGTAACCGTTAGGGGCCTCCAGAGGCAACTTAGTGAAACTCTGTGCTTCGTGAGTCACGGCGCTAATCAGCTGGTTCGCGTAGCCATCCTCGGTTGTGACTGAGCGGATATTATCGCCACCCGGTGCAATGATATGGATATAACCCGGACCTTCGTTAATAGTCCAGCCACCCATTGCTGCCCTTAGCTGTCCAGCCAGTTGACTTACGATGTACTGAGCATCCGTCTGCGGGGTCTGCTTGGCGTCAGAACCATCGGGTAATGTCAGAGAGGCTTGAGTCCCCCCGTTGACGTGAATCCTTAAGGTACGACCAAACTGACCACCACGGACGTTGATGATACAGTCACCATCAGTCCTGAAGCCGGGGTCTGTCACAGCACCGTTAGCCTGCACCGTCCATGTTCTGTTAACCACGAACGTGTAATCAGCCACGGTGACGCATCGCAGCATCTTCTGAGGGTCAGACACTTGGACATACTGCATGTCCCCTGTTACAGCATACTCTTTGCCATCCAGACCGAACACACGAATGCCGGACCCGGTGAAGACCACCTGATACTGCTCGACGGTATCACGGTTGATGATGTGCACCAGAGGTTTAGTCCCGAAGGCCCCAGCCTGTGCGATAATCTTAGTGAACACTGTAGGAGACCGCTTCTGGAGACCTTCAGTCTCAGAGGAGAACGCATTGATTTGCGCTTCGGCCTGCTCAGGGTAACGTAAGATGTTGGGCTGTTGGCTAATACCGCCTTTCAGGTTTTTAACTGTTTGAGAAATAAGAGCCACATGGACCTCCTTATGTAAGCATTAACGAGACAACAGGCCACCAACGAAGGCATCACCATCCAGCATGTTGAAGTTACCGTAGTCGAGTTCATATGTCTGCACATCTCGCCAGCACTCCAGCTCACGCTCCTGAAGATATGCATCAATCTCGGTAGCGCCGAAGAACTGCATGTTGAACTGACGGGAAGCCTTAGCGATGATGTAGGAGCGGAAACACTCAGGCATCTCACTGAACTCCTTCAGGCGGATGATGGACACGGTTACGGATGAGGTGAACTGGTCTGTTTTGTTAGTGGTATCGTAGAGATAGCCACCACGGTTGATGTACTGAGTCGCGCCTGAGTCATTGAAGACCCGCAGGTAGTCGCTCATGTACGGGATTAACTTTGAGAACACATCAGGAACCAAGTCGATTTCCTCAATGTTGTACGTCCATCCCTTAGCCTGAATCTGACGGTTCACCGTGTTGAGGATACGACGAGCATTCGCCACATCAGCGTTAGCGTCACCCTCCAATGTGGACACTGGTGGTTCACCGATAGAGGCCAACACTTCGTTGACGCCTTCCAGTTCATCACTGGTCTCCAGCGTAGTTTCATAAGAGCGCATTAAGCACCTCCTTGAGTGGGTCGAAAAAAAACCCTCAGAATCCCGTTAAGGACCCCAAGGGTTTCATCAGTTGTTACTCACTGGCTTCAGCAGCCTCTTTCGCAGCCTTGTTTGCCGCACGAGTACGAGCCGCCTTCTGAGCAGGAGTTAGCTCCGTCTCATCAGAGGCCATTACTTTGCCGCAGAGAACACCAGAGCACCAGCAGCTTCTGGACGCAGTCCACCATGACCCATCGCGTACTTACCGATAATCTGGTCAGCCTGATATTCAGCACGACGAGCACGCTCCAGCGCCATATCTTTCAGCTTAACAGTACCAACGGCAGAGCGGTGGTTGAACAGGCCTACAACGTTATCCAGAGCAACCTTGGTATCACCGGTAGCGGTAGCAGGGAATGCATGTTTCTGGTTAGCGGTCTCATCAGCACGGTCATCGCCAGCACCACCAACAGTCAGGTGAGGAACCTCGAACACTTGGAAGCCCATGACGTTACGGATAGAACCGTTCTCAGGGTCAATCAGTGCCTGATAGTTCGCGGCGTTAGGCATCAGAGCTGCCAGAATCGCAGAGTAATTCTCTGGAGTGGTGTAGAACACACGGTCGCCAGCAGGAACGTAGTTAGCGGTCAGTTTAGCACGAGCAGTGGTCAGACCCTTGATGATAGCAACGCCCAGCGCAGCTTGGTCAGTCAGGTCAGCTTTCGCGCCAATCAACAGAACGCTTGCAGTACCGAGGCCCTGAATGTTCTCGTTAGAGGCAGCAGGCATGTTACACAGAGCAGCCATCTCAGCCAGTACCGCACCATCAGCCGCAATCGCCAGAGACTCACCCAGCTGAGCAGAATACTCAGAGCGAACATCATAGTGGTTCATCGCGTCTTCGATATCGAAAATCAGCACGTCAGAGGTCAGCAGGCCATCAATGGTGATTACCTTCTCAGATTGTTTGATATCTTTGCGTTTGTCATCCAGAGACTCGCCAGCCTTCAGGTAAGCAGCTTTGGTACGACCCATCACAGGGAACTGAGCGGACTTACCGTTCTGAATGGTCCGGACCATGTGTTTGTCCATAGTAACAGAACGACGAACGAATGCGGTCAGCACTTCTCCACCGAACACCTTCAGGAACAGCGCCAGATTGTCAGCGGTAGACTGACCTTTACCTTGGTTAGTACCGATTTTCTGACCAGTAGTATTCGCCATGTTAAATCTCCTTCTATTGATTGATATGAAAAAATAAATTAGAGTAATCCTTGAAACCAAACTTTAAATCTGATTGTAACTCTAAAGGGAGAACTCATAGTCTCTCTCCAATAGTGAGTCGCATGGAATTAGAAGCTGGACGCAGCCACTTTCTGTTCCACACTACGACGATACTCGGCGTCGGTCGCGTAACGCGGGTCGCTCATGGCCTTAATCATCTGAGCACTTGAGGTGAAACCTTCAGACTTCACAGCGATAGCAGCAGCAGGGATGCCACGCTTAGTCACTGAACGAGCAGCAGGTTTACCGAAAGTCTTACTACGGGAACCCGCAGCCAGATTGATGATAGCCTTCACTGTCTTCAGGTCGCGGTTCTCCATCGCAGCTACGAGAGCCTCAGCGGAGTCCGGCGAGTTGGTCTGAAGGTGAGTGTACAGTGCATCGAAGTTCTGCTGACCACCAGCAAAGGCAATCACGCCAGCGACATACTGTTCAACCAGTGCTTCCTGACCGCGCAGGTAGGAGTCCACGAAGTTCTTACTGTAGCCAGCGGCAGCCAGCTCCTGATAAGATTTCTCAGTGAGACCATCTTCAGCATATTCCTGCTGGATGCGGGCCACAGACTCAGCGGACAGACCACGTTCAATCGCGGTGTCAACCATATCAGTGAACGCGCCTTCGTGCTCAGCAATACGTGCAGAGGACTGGACCAGTTCTTCACTTGGTTCGCCCACGGGCTGGAACGGAGCTTCTTCACCTTCAGTCTCACCGGACTCGTCCGACTCATCGGATTCGCTCAGTTCAACTTCTTGGGCTTGACCTTCAGTCTCCTCCTCGCTGGTGGACTCATCGGACTCTACAGCCTCGATACGGTCATCACCATCGCGGACTTCAATCGGTTTCGCAAGCATAGCCTGCTCGTGTTCTTCAATGTTGTCACTTGATATAACAGCATTGTTAACACCAAATTCAGCGTAAATATCGCTCATGAGAATAATCTCCTCTTAAAGTGAAAACTAATGGGACACGTTATGTATTCCCATTAGTGAGTCGCATGGATTACTGACCCTGCTGCATCGTCTGAGCAGCCGCCTGCATCATCTCTGGAGAGGACGTAGCGAGAGCACCAGCACCAGCACCCGCAGAGGCCGCAGCGTTCTGCATACCAGTGTTAGCCGCTTGCTGAGCCATGATAGCTTGCTTCTGTTCCTGAGTTAACAGGATGCCGGAAGTGTCGATACCGATAGCGTTCGCTAAGCGCAGCTTGAGGGTAGTCATATTGATATCCGGGTCCTGAGCCAGTGGGGCCATATTGCCGAGAGCCGCAATGAAGTCTTGCAGTTTTGACAGGTCCTGACCACGGCCCAACGCTTCGAGACCAGTAGATACAGTCGGCTCAACAGCCTCTTTCGGTAACTCTGGAATCTGGTTGGTTGCTTGTAGTTGCTTCAGGAGGACGTTGACAATCGGGAGTTGAAGCTCTTGGCTTAAGATTGAGTAGACACCACCGAGGGTATCCTCAAGCTCGGAGGCCACGTAGCGAATCTCCTCAGCGGTCACACGTTCACCTGTACGCTGCACAGCAGAGTTCAACATGAAGGCAAAGGACAGTCGGGCTTCAATCTGCTCACTGACAGCTTTCGCCACAGTAAAGTCAGCAGTCTTCTCCAGCTGGAGGAACTCAATGTCCTGCTTACGTCCTGTCACAAAGTCACCTGTTTGTGCTTTGGTCAGACGGCGGACCTGAGTGATACCAGCCGGGTTAACCAAGCCGATAACCTTAGCGGAAATCATTGACATTTTGATGATTGCTTCTTGGAGATTCTCAAGGGACTTCAAGTCACCGAGATACTCCTCGCAATACGAGCGACCATAGTTCTCGCCGTTGATGCGAACCATTCGGATGGGAATCCACGGGACAGCGCCAGCGGGGTAAGAACCATCAGTTCCATCAACTTCGACACCATCAATCTCCTCGTACTTGAGGTAATCTCCAGTCTCATCATCCAGATAGATGTGCGTGTACACCTCAATCACATCGTCCGGCTGGTGTTCACCGTCAGAACCCAAAGAGTTCTTAACGTCCTCCGGCAGCGCAGCATAGGCTACACGGTCCAGAGTCACCATCTGTAGGATGTTATCGTAGGCATCACGCTGCACCACGTAGGAACTCAGTCGGTACAACTTCATTGGGTTGTATGTACCTTCAGGCTCCGGGATGTACAGCAATGCGTTACCCGCTACGACCAACTGCTTGAGCGCCTCAAAGAGAGTAACACGGTAGCTGTTGGATTCGATGTAGTTCATCAGGATACGCTCGACCATCGACAGAGACTCATCGACCTGAGCCAGCTGGACAGGGTCTGCCACGAGTTGCTTCGCTTGGAACTCAGAGATGTTTAGTCTCATCCAAGTCTGCATCGGGAACAGAGCCAGCATCAGCTTGGAGGCCAAGTTGTTCAGACCACGAGCGCCAACCGCTTGCCACGGAGTGGTGTAGTTGGTTGAGGAGTTATCAGAGTCCTTTGGGAACAGTGATGGAATCGTGTATTTAGCACAGTCCTCCGCTCGTGTCTCATAGGATTGTCTGTCGGTCTTCAGCGTATCATACACAGACTTAGCGCCATTCTCAGCGAAGCCTGTACGTGCCTTTGAAGTAGCCATTAAGACCTCCTATCATATATTTATTCCATTACCGGAGCTACGGGCAATGCTCAGGGATTTCTTACCACCTGCTCGTGCTTTCTTTTTGTCGCTTTCAGTATCGCTGGTGTTCTCATCATCGGTCTCCACTGTCGGAGTCTCGACCTGGGTTGCTGGCGCTGGGGCCGCTACCTGAGGTGCAGGTGTCTCCTTCTCAATCACAGCGGTCTCGCCAGCCTGACCCGTTGCCAGTGCTAACGCGCCCTTAGCAAGACTCTCAGGAGCTTTAGCGACCTGCTTGACTACCTTGCTTACCGCCTTCGTGATTTTCTTTATGAAACCCATGTGGTGTTCTCCTTATATTAATGAATGGGATTACCGCTTACCGAAGATTGACTTACGGATACTTGACTTCGTACCTGTAGTCTTCTTGGTGTCAGTATTGGTTGCTGTTCCAACAGTCCCACTTGTGGTGTTCTTCTTGTCACCAGTGGTATCATTGGAGTTCTTCAGGCTTGACAGCCCGGACACCTCTGAGCTTGTTCCATCGTCAGTCGTATCGGTCTCACCGAAAGCGACACCTGAAGGAGCCTCAGTCAGAGGCGCGGGGTCTGGAGCCTTGATAGTGTTGGTGTCAACCTTTGGGGTCTTCACCTTTGCGCTAAAGCACATAGACACCTCCTGCTTGAGTTAAGGCTGATTAGCCAGCTTCTGCTCCTGCAAGACGAAATCGGCATCATCAATAATCTGACAGCCATACTGAGCACCAGCAAGGAATCCCGCAAGGAATGCCTCTGAGTAACCCTCAGCTTTCAGACGTGAGATGACACCGATTTGCATCAGGTAGCCGCCATTGAGTTGGGCTTGAATCCACTCAGCGACACCTACAGGAATACGAGGGACTTCTTCAGGGTTCTCTACGATATTGCGTAGTGATTTTAACATGATAATGTTCTCCTCTCTTAGAGTGAATCTTTAAGTAATATCATAATGGCCCCTATAGGCTCCCAATAGTGAGTCGCATGGGTAGAGGCCACGAGTTATTACCTTTCTGTTGACGACATTGCAATAAGCTGATAGAGGCCCACACAGGTGCAGGCCAGCAGACTTAAGCAGAGGAACACAGCGACGGCGAACGTGAAGGTTCCCATAATGTAATCTCCTTGTTGTACCAATCGTACTCGGAGGCACGAAGGATGCGAGCCACTTGGCCCTGAACAATGATATCTTCAGGGGTCATACCAGCTTTCGCACCGAGGGACACAATGCCATCCCACAGGGTGTCAGTATCAGCCAGAGGCTCTTTGACCCACTGCTCCACGATAGACCCTTTGTTCTTACCAGACTTCAGCTCTTTCTGAGTCAGGACAAACTTAAAGGGATTCTCAAGGTATTCAGCAGCAGTATCACCCCAACCAGCAATACCAGTATAACCATCAGTGATATCTCCTTTAATCATCTGGAAGGTGTGCCAGTAGTCAGCCTCAGCCAGTGAGTGGCTCAGGATGTTACCGGTAGTGCACCACAGGAAATCACAGTGAGGGATGGTCTTGAAGTCCTTGTCACAGGAGACCAGCACGGCCTTCTTGAAGCCGAACAGCGCAGGGTCAGACCCGATGATACCCATCACGTCATCACCCTCAAGGCGGTCCTCACGGATACTGAACCACTCCTCGTTCTCCCACACACGCTCAAGGAACGCACGGTAACCAACAGGCTTACGGGTCTTCTTACGGTTGGCCTTATAGGTCGGTAAGACACCCTTACGCCAGTTGTCATCGTGGGTGAACGCCAGTACGATAGGAGCACCCAGCCAATCCCCCTTGCGGCGCCCCCTTGCGGCGCCCCCGCGCGCCCCAGCATAGGACTTGATGGAATCACACAGAATGCGCCACGCCTTCGCATGGTCACATGTCAGGGACCACAAATCGTCTCCCCAATCAGTCTCCTCCTCAGCAGCGGCCATAGCCTGAAATACCAGCCAGTCCCCATCCATGATAAGGACACCCTTACGGAGATTGTTCAGGTCCTGCATCTCCTGAAACTCTAAGATACTCAACGGTTTAGACATTGTGTCACCTCTCTATGTGATTCTCTGTTACGGATTCGACGAACCTGTTTCCCGCTGATTCCGTATAAGGGACCAACGACTTCGGATGAGCCAGTTGACAGGAAGATTTCTACGACCTGCTCGTCAGTTAATTTAAGGGAAGGACCTCTCCGCTTACGCCTACAGTCCATCATGTTATCATGTCGCGTTCCCACGGAGAGGTGGTCAGGATTATAGCAGCGGCGGTTATCACAGGAGTGCATCACATCGAGACCTTCAGGTATCTCACCTTTGGTCTGAGTGTATGCCAAGCGGTGCACATAATGCAGCTTCCCCTTGATTCTCCGCTGTCCATAACCTGAAGAATTGACGCACCCTTCCCATAGGATGCAATCAGTCATATGCAACCTCCATGATTCATCAGGAATGTAGTACCGCTTGAGGTAATCTCCCAAGCACCGTTGTTACGACCATCCGCAGAGAGGCACGAAATGTGCCCCCGGCTTGCGGCCTCAGCGACCAGCCCAGCGTTAACCCGGACGTAGTTGCTTTGGAAGGTCTTCGGGCAACTCTTGATTGTCATCAGTACACGCAGGTAGTCACTCATTATGACACCTTCCGTACACTTGCTGGTGAGAACTTGAAGCAATCACCATTCATCACAGCCTTAGCCAGCTTAACGAGGTCCTGAGCAATCGTCTCCTCGGCGTCTGAAGGTAACACTGCGGTTACCATGAACTCTACTTTAAACTTCTGTGTGATATCCATCTTGGGCCTCCTTATAACGTTTGGATGTATTCAGTGATTGACATTCCCGGATTACGTTTACCCACACACAAGGATGATTTAGCTTCAACCTGCTCCCATGTATAAGCAAGACTTCGACCATCTTTAGTGACCACAATCAGTACAGCGAAATCTCCTTCTTTGTACTTTGCACCAGCAGAGTTATCTAACCTGCATTGATTAAATATGGTCCCCTTGATGACCTGCTTAGTCGCAGTTTTGACCTGCACCTTGAAGATGTGAGGACCATATGTAGCCACCATGTCAGCCTTCGTTTGAGAACCGATAGGCATGAACACCTCACACCCACACCGGGTTAACTCTGTAGCGACAACAAGCTCATTCAGTTGCCCCACTTGATGTGGCATTAACATACAGTCCTCCTTGTATTAATAATACTCAGTGACAATCGAACCAGTTGCCGCCCATCTTCCCTTCGGTGTCTAACACACAACGGAAGTTGAACATATCGCCTACTGCTCGCATTGCCTCTTGACAGATTTCAATTACACGTTTCGCAATAACCTCATTACGACACGCTACCTGCACCTCATCGTGCACCCATGCCATCAACGCAAAGTCACCATCCCAGCCGTGGACATAGCCTTCAGCCTCACAACGGTTGACAAGTTCTACCACCCATGCCTTACAAATAAGAGCACCAGCGGATTGCAACAGTGTGTTCAGCGCAGCATGAGGGCTACGGACGTGCACCTTACGCCCATCCAGACCACGAATCCAGCGGCGTTTCCACGTCACTTTCTGCTCACCACCGACCCAGCAAGAGTCCTTAATGAGCGTCGATTGGATAGCCTCACGGAGATTAGCGATTGCTGGTGTCTGCTCAAGGAACGACTTGATGAGTCGCTTACCGTCCTCAGCAGTACCATTGACAATCTGCCCAATCTTCGCAGCACCTGCACCATACAGGAACCCGTAGATGAACGTCTTAGCGTTATCACGAGTAGGCAGACCAGCAGCCTCTTGGTTCTTCGTGTGAATGTCACCATTCAGGATAACATCACAGTATTCACCGTTGTCATATGGACTCATGAAGTGGCCCAAGCAGCGTAACTCTAAGCCGCTCGCGTCCACACCCACCTGCATCCAAGGGTCCGGCTTACCATCTCTCTGGTTGTGCTCAGCACCGAACGAGGAGCGACACTCCTTACCATAGGTTGCACGTCCAGCGGGGACCTGAGCGATGTTAGGGAAGCTGTGAGTTGCACGTCCAGTCACTGCACCGTTTGGGTTGATTGACCCGTGGATACGACCATCAGGAGCAATCATACGGAGCCATGCGTTATCACCTTCAGCCACCTGTCCGATTCTCTTCTGAATCATCAGGTACTCTTTGATAAGGTCGATACACGCCTGAGCCTTCGGGTCCGATAAGTGCACATGCTCAAGCACCTCATCGTCAACCTTTGGAGCACCACTTGGGGTTAACTCAGTTGGCACCCAGCCAGCCTCTTGCAGCTTCTTCTGGATGTGGTCGCGGGATGATGGGTTGAATGTCACGTACTCAATCGGTGTCCACGGCGCATCCTGCATGGTCTCACCTTTGGCCAGCGTCTTGCCATCTTTGAGATAGACAGAGCCAGTCTTCGGGTACTTGACCTTTGGATAGTTATGCAGCGGCTTACCGGTACGTGGATGATGGAAAGGCTCAGTGCCGCCCTTCGGCTGATACCAGCTACCGAAAGTGTCTACCAGCTCAACCAGCAGTTCACCACGGCGACCAGCCAGAGTCGAGTATAGGTCCTGCATCATGGTCGCATTTACCGGGTAACCGTTGCGCTCCATCTTAGCGAGAATCCATGCGGCCTCATGCTCCAGACGAACAGCCCATAAAGCGCCCTTCCAGAATCGCTGGTACTCCAGCTCCCCGCTCTGGTCCTCTCCGGGAAAGTAGTGAACCTGACGCATCATGTGCTTAAAGAGAGCCTTGGTCACCACAACGTCTTGGACGTTATAGTCCATCATGATTTCGTTGAAGCTAACCCATTCGAGACCCGGCGTGTACTGTTCACCCTCAGCCTCAAGTTGCTCTTTGAACAACGTCAGGTACTCACCTTTCATTTCGCCTAAGCGATAACCCCATGCTTCCAGAGCGTGAGAACCGAAGCGAGCACCGGGTAACTTCCCGGATTTCAATAGGCCCACATCGGTGTCCTTCACGTTACTGAAGATGAGACGAGAGAGAACCAGAGTATCAACTACCTGATACCACGGGACCACGAATGGTTTACCGAGATGGATACGAGAGAGTTTGTCCAGTGCTGGAAGGTCATACTTGGTCCCGTTATGGAAGACCAGCATACCACCTCTCGCTACTTCAGCTTTCAGTGCTTCAAGGTACTGCACGAAATCACCCGGACGGTAACGAATGTACTCATCCGAAATGTAGTCGTTGGTCACCGCACAGTGGAACTTGTCAACGGTCTCTAAGAGGTCATTGGCTTCAATATCGCTTAAAATCACTTAGCACCTCGATACTCCCCACGATGGATGCGGGAGATGTGACCTTGATTAACGCCAAAGAAACCAGCTATAGAAGCCTCGTTGACCAGCTCACCTGATTTGGTCTCGAACTGTTCAGCCCTCTCACGCAGCTTGGTAGCGGCCTGTTCGGTTTCCGCAGACAGTTTCTTCAGGGTCTTCGCTTCGGCTACCTTCAGGCGTGCTTCACGAGCATACAGCTTTGCTACCAGACGGCCTAACGCTTTTACGAGTTTAAACACGATGTGTTCTCCTTAGTGTCTGTTGTATGGATTGAAACTACACTGAGGGCATTGACAGCCCTCGCTGGAATCAGAAGTCTGAATCCCCCGACTCTGTGTGGCCTTCCCAATCGCCTGTTCCTTCTCCTTCAGGGTCTGGAGCCGAGACAAGCCAGCCCGTCTCTTTGTTGTACCGCATGTGGCCTGCAATACCCGTGTCACCAGTAAAGCGACACTTAAGAACCCTAAGCCGGACAAGGTTAGGATTATCACCTTGCTGGTTTCGCTCAAGTGCAATAATGGTATCTGATAGTTGGCGTAAAGCCCCACTGCCACGTAAATCAGTAATGCTAACAGGACGCCCTTCTTCATGTGCTTTCCCCTTCTCTGGATTCTTAAGGTGACAGATTACAACAACCACGACACCTTTAGTCTTCGCAAAGGATTTCAGTCGGGTCATCAGTCGGTCTATTGTCTTACGCTCGTCGGAGTTATCCTCCATACCAGACACTACGATTGAGATATGGTCCAGTAAGATTACCTTACAGCCCAGCCCGTCAACCATGTAGCTCAGCTTAGCGAACAGTCGGTCCTCCTGAGACTCCGCAAAGGAATCATACAGGTGGAACATATCGGTTTCAAACAGCTTATCGTACCACTGCTCGAATCGCCCATCAGTCAGGATGAGGTCTTTCAGTTCCTTATCTTGACGCAGACGGACCTCGTTATCGAGACCCATCAGGTCCTGAATGGTTTCCTCTACGGCCTCCTCCAGCATCGCCATGCCAACACGGTTACCTTCACGGCCCCACATCAGCATCTGCTGGCGAACAAACGTAGACTTACCCATACCAGAACCGGAAGTCACCATGATGACCTCACCACCACGAGCACCTAAAGTCATCTCGTTGAGTCGGTCCTGACCTGAGAACATCAGGCCATTCACTTGGTCTTTATGCATGGCTTCTTTAACGCGGTCACGCAGACTCATCGCAGAGACAACACCATCAGGGACCCACGGTTGGGCGTTCCATATCTGGTCCATCACTGCTTTATCTAACCCGTTGAGGTGACACTCGTTGGCGTCCTTCATAGGCAGCACAGCTACCTTAACCTTGCCCGATGGTAAGACTGGTGCGGACTCCTCGACCGCTGCTCGACCTGCATCATCCATATCGAACATCAGGATAATCTCGTCGAACTGGTCGAAGTATTCATAGTTGGCAGCGAGAGTTTTCTTAGCCGCCTTAGCGCCGTGACCAATAGACACTACCGGATACTTGCAGCCCTGAAGCTCAGCGACTGTCAGGCAATCAATCTCGCCTTCGGTCACCACAATCTTCTTGCCGCCATTCCAGAGTTGCTTCCCGAACAGCGCATCACTTTTGTGTGCTCCAGTGGTTCGGAACTCTTTGTCTTTGCCACGGATTTTCTGACTCGTCAAGTTACCTGACTGGTCATAATAGTTGGCTACTTGATACCTCTGGTTGTCCACCCCCGCAATCCAGTAGCCATACTTCTTGACTGTCTCCAGCGAGATTCCCCTTGCGGTCAACGCAGAGTATCGCCCATTGGAGTCGCCAAAGTTCCACACGTTGCTCATCTTGTTACCCTCCCCGGTACGCTTGTAAGTTCTATTACTGGCTACCTCGCGGGTCTCATCGTTACCCTTCACATATGTCTCGCACACGTAGCACCACATATGTCCGTCAGAGAACATGGAGTTCCCATCAGACGACCCGCAGTTTTCACACGGTAAGTGATACAGAAAGATACTGTAGTTCTCTCGTTCCACGGTTAACCTCCCTTAGTGAGTCGCATAGAGTTGCTGATACTTCGCCTTCATGTAGGCTTCACGTTTCGGTGAGTGGTCGCCACGGACCACCACGAGACCCTCATCAGGATGGAACTCACCGACGAACTCAGCGTGACCTTCAGCATCCAGAATGAACTGGTTCAGGTTGAAGTCGAAGTGAGCCGGGGCCTCCGTGGCCTCGTCAATCAGATACACCAGCAGGTCGAAGTCGATATCCCGATAGGTGAACTTGAAGCAGTATGCAACGCGGTCACTTTCGGAACCCTCGTTGTAGCGGTAGAAGCTCATCTCCCGGTAAGATACATCGAGTGCATCAAGAGCGGCCCGTATGTTATCGTAGTGAGCCAGACGAGGCAGGATGATATCGTAGTCCTTCGGCTCGATACCGAAATGCACATCACGAGCACAACCGCCAGCGATGATTGCACGTTTACCGACGAAGGTACGGATATGGTCGGAAACTTGTATTGCTACATAGTTCGATTTAATACTCATGTTGTACACTCCTTAATCAATTATGAGAACTAAGGGAAGACGATATGTCCTCCCTAAGTGAGTTGCATGGATTATCCGTGGTCGCTCGTTACGAGTTCACCGGACTTTAACCAACGCTGCACGTCAAAGGACGGACAGGCTTTCGCAGCGAAGTCATGATGACCGTGAATCGACGCTTGCGGGTACTCGCGCTTCAGGCCAGCCAGCAGAGTCTTCAGGGACTCCATCTGTTGAGGCGTAAAGTTCGCTTCAGGCTTCATCTTCTCGTTGACACCACCGACCAGACAGACACCAACAGAGGTGTAGTTCTTGCCTTCGCAGTGAGCACCGATAGCGGACACATCGCGGCCATCTTCAACAGTACCATCACGGCGAATGATGAAGTGATAGCCCACGTCGAGGAACCCGCGTTCCTTATGGGACTGACGGATTTCACGTAGGCCCCAATTCATTGAGGGTTTGGTTGCGGAGCAGTGGACAATCAATAGGGTCGTCTCAGTGCGCTGCTTGAATTGTACTTTAGCCATTCTTCTTGACTCCTTTTAACTTGTCGAACGGTACTGGTTTCTTTGCCTCCTTTAGCCATTCAACGGGGATTAATTTGTCAGCGAACATAATACCGTTCTTCTCACACCATTCACCGTAGGAGGTCTTAGAACCTTTGTACAGCTTAGAGCGTGACGAACTGAACACGATACGAATATCAAGCTCAGGATACTGTTCGCGGATAAGTAAATGTTTCTTTCGGTCATCCGAATCGAAGATACCTTTAGTTTCCACGAAGATACCATTAGGCAATAAGTAGTCGGGCGTATACCGTCTATTGGTGGCTGGCTCTACAAATGGAATAGACCATGCTTCATAATCGAATCTAACTCCTTTGGCATCCAGTTGCTTTGCCACCTTATCTTCAAGTCCTGAGCGGTATGCCCCCACTCTCCTTATCCCTTTTCCTGCATATCCAGCCATTGTTTCTTCCTCCATCTAATCGCTTGAGTTGTTACGTTGAACATCTCAGCTAACTGGTTAAGAGGTAGGTCACTTGTTCTGATAATATGCAAGTCAGCGTCTGATAGCTTGGTCTTATTGTTCTCCTTACCGGTTTTTACTGGTGGATACGACATGCGACCACGCTCTTTGCAGTCCTGCATGTTATCCTTTTGTGACCCTACCTCTAAATGGTCCGGGTTGCAGCAGCAAGGGTTATCGCACTTATGGCGGACAACATACCCTTCTGGTATGGGCCCGTGATATAAGCTGTAGGAAACTCTATGAGCATAATCCTGCTTCTGATTCCCCACGCTTATCTGTCCATATCCTTTACCAGCCCTGCTGCGTTGCCACTCCCAGCAACCGGAAGGAGAAACCTTAGAGTAAGCCTTCAGTTTCTCCTTGAGTTCCATCAGAAATCACCAGCGTCGTCTTCGTCGTCTTCAGGTTCTTCATCGTCATTGTCTGACGGAGCCTGACGGGACTGCTCACGCGGTTTCTGATTGGTTGCAACGTAGCCGTCTTCATCATCGACCACTTCGTCACCCCAATCGTCTGAATCACCGCCGAACTCAACCAGTTTCACCAGCATCACGCCTTCCAGTTGCAGCTTGACAGAGGCACCCGCCACCGCAGACCAGCCATAAGGGAACAGACTATAGCGAATCTTCAGTTCAGAACCACCAGAGATAGCCGGGACTTCATGGATACGCTTACCACGAGAGTCAACAACCTTCAGTTCAATCGGACGGTTTTCGCCAGTCTTCTTATCGGTGAAGTTGCCGTAGCACTTGAAGTTGAACGTAGTGGTGCCATCTTCATTGTCGATGAACGGCATATCACCCACGTATGGCTTCAGAGGTTTCTTACCTTTGACGACCTTCGGCGGGTTCGCTTCGTGCTCCTCCAGACGAGCCGCGTAGTCCGCTTCGTGTGCCTCGACGATTTCATCAATCATCTGCTGGCAGCGAGGGTCATCGTTGGAGATGGTCAGAGAGACCTTGTAGGTGCCTCGCTCGTTCTTGAAGTCACCATGGCCGTAGTCAGGCTTCTGCAAGTAGCAGTATGGTTCAGCCACACCGAGAGCGGAGATTAATACTTTACGTTTGTTAAAAGCCATGTTTGGCCTCCTTAAGTTATCGAATGGATTGTCTTGCAATAGTGAGTCGCATGGACTGAGGGTCAGCCTTTCGGCCAGCCCACGATGCGTTTCTTCACGTTCTGTTCTTCTTCGGTGATAGCGATAGACGCCAGCAGAGCAGGAGACTTACGGAGTAAACGGCAAGTGCCATACACCACAGACTGGAAGTGTTCATTAAGAAACTCCTTCTTGAATCGCCACACGTTGTGCTTGAAGTGGACCAGCGCGGGGTCGTTCCCGGCAATCTCCAGCAGCGAGCACCCTACGATTTCCTGTTGGCGCTCCGTGAAGATGCGCTCGAACAGAACTCCAGCCATGCCAGACGCGCCGATATGCGAGTAGTTGTTCAGGTGGAGGAAACCATCAGGCTTACTCCGCATCTTCCCTTGAGCCATGTGTACGTTATGCATGTTTCACCTCCGGGCGAATCCGAACGACCTCGAACCCAGCGTCCTCGTAGAGAACTGCCTGAGCCTGAGCGTCTTCAATGTCGATTGCGAACACCGGGACCTCAAAGGATTCCTTAGCGTTCTCAATGGTCACAAAGAACTTCTTGGATTTAGGGACCAAGCCACCTACGTTTTCACTCACGTTTTATTACCTCCTTGAGTTGGTCGAGCATCCCTTGAGGACTGCCCCACTCGTTGATAATCACTGGCAGACCATAAGAGTCCAGCGCAGTGTCCGTAATGTGCAGAGGCTGATTGTCTACTTCCGGGATATCCCAGCCGCGCTTAACGCGAACCACAACGCCACCGATTGAGCGTACCCATTCGACCTCGTTAGGCTGTCGAACATCAGTAATCACGATGGTAACATCAGGGTAGTATTCCAGCTTAGAACGCACTGAGTCTAACCAGCGGTTCTCATCGTTGAGGAAGTCACGCACATAACCATTTCCGTACTGCTGAAGATGGAAACGCGGAGAGCGAGGGGCTGTCATATCGAAGCCATTTACTAAGAGCCACGTCTTGTATTCACTTTCAGCAATGTTGGACCCACGGAGAATAAGCATAGGCTCATCCTTCAGTGTCTGGTCGTGCATCGCTATCAACATTTCTTTCTGCATCAACTCAGTGTAGCTGATAGCCACCGAGCACTTCTCTTTCAGTTCATCACCGAAAGCGAATCGTTTAATCGCAGCCGAGTCAGCCGCGATGAGGTCATACAGGGTATCCTTACCAGATTTACCCCGTTGACTATTCAGGCCGATGACTCTCATGCGAACAGCTCCAGACCACGCTTAACGTAGAACATCAGGCGAGGCCAGTTGCCTTCGTATGGTTGAACCACAACGTGATTGCTGGTGCCAGTGTGTGCCTTCAGGATATGGAAGGTCAGACCGCCAGCATTAGCAATGTGTGGAGTCTGCTGCTTCAGCGGGTGAAGACGACCAGTGTTCAGGTCTTGGATGACACGAGGTGTCGTGGTAACGCCGTAGCGGTGTACCACACGGAAGTTGTGAGGTTTAGCCATGATGGGCCTCCTTGAGTTGGGTTGATAGATTGTCTGTCAATAGTGAGTCGCATGGCCTGTTGGTGGCCCGCCACTATCGTCATCGTTTAAAGCCCACGCAAGGACAATCGTCAGGATTATCGCAATGATGTAGACCACATGGAGTGCGTTCAATTTTATCCTCCTTAGTGAATGGTCGAGTTGCCGTCCAGATTCCAACCCAGCCCACGATAGTGGTCAGGATAATCAACATAAACACATAGCCTTCCCTGTAGGTCAGGTCATCCATGGCATAGGAGAGGAACAGTAGGGCAGCAATAAAGAACAACAGACCGACGATGCGGTCCCATAGGGTTACGTGATTGGATAGCATATCGAATACCTCCAGAAACGACAAAGGCCCACCCGTTAAGGTGAGCCGATTGAGTTACACACCGCAGGTTCTCTATCAGGTTGTTACTTGGGTCCCGGTCGATGTGTCCAATAACCATACCTTCCGGGATATCACCAATAGCCAACAGGCTTGCCCCCCCCCCCTCTAAATTGGACAGACCTGAAGGAGGTGAGCGGTCAATCTTAAACTTTAACTTTAGGGTCTCCCTCAGTGCCTCTGAAGCACTGGAAGGATGGGTGACGCAATGAGCCATCTGGTGTCTCCTCCATGTAGAGCACCTGACACTGCCAGTCTTTATAGTAATCAGCGTTGTCAAGTACATTGTTAGTAAACTCAACCATCTCTGATTGCTTAATCCCGGTAGCGGTGACTACCATGCCATTCTCTAAGAGAACGTCGAAGCCAATTACCTTGCCCTCGTTGGCCTTGCCTTCGGTTCCCCATACAGGAGCAACCACAACGCCATCGACCTCAGCCTCACTTTTCATTTTCCACATGCCTGACTTCTTACCACGGCGATAAGGTGCGAACGGGTCTTTGATAATCAGACCCTCGTGGCCCAGCGCGCGCTGCTCCTCGTAGAGCGCCTGAAGTGACTCAATGTCGTACACGTCCCAGCTCTCAGGCGACTGCCAGTCAATCTCCGGGAAGTGCTTACGGAGCAACTTAACGAACAGCTTAGCGTGTTCCACACGGATGACTGTGGGCATCTCGTAGTCGCTGCCAGATTTAACCACATCAAGTGGGATAAGGTCATAGACGATTACGGACAGCTTGTCGAGTCTGAGCTGGAACAACTGCTTGCCCTTCGGCTTGCCAGTCTTAGCGTTCATATCAAAGTCACCAGCGTGGAACTTCTTGTTGTCATCCTTCAGCCACTTAGTGCGCAGGATACCAGAGCCAGTCTGGAAGTTAACGCCCTTGACCATCAGCTCACCATCGACCATCACGCCCTGCTTGAATGGGTTCTCATCATCGCGAATAAGTTTGCCCCAGCGTTCGCTATGTTCACCCGCGAGGTAGGCCAGTGCCGGGACCTCAGTACCCTCACGGGTGCAGAACTCCGTCCAATAGTCCTCATTCCTATTGTCAATCACGAGGTTACCACGGAAGCCGTCATACTTGATTTCAGCGATAAGAGAACCAGCAGCCTCAGCGGCCTTCAGGATTGAGGACTCAACGTAGCCCACTGCGCGGTGTGGTTTGGTCTTAAAGTTAATCATGAGGTGTTACTCCTTTGTTTGTGGGTTAAAAGTTAATCACGAAGGTCACCCGAAGGCGACCTTTAGTTTAACTCTTTGATTGCCAGTAGTCTAACTCATCGGCTACCTTGTTGAGCCATGAGGTCTGCGAGTTAATCAGCACCTCCTCATCATAATCAGAGAAGGCGCGCTTGACAATAGGGTGTGAGTTCACCGTGACTGTCAGCGCCTCCACAGCGCACCTCAGTGCTTGGTCGAACCACCGCTCAGTTATGACGGAGGCCGCGCAGTTTGTGACCCGCTCATGCGCATTATGGTAAGCGATGATGTTGCAGTGTGATATGCGACCCATGATTAATCCTCCCAGCCATTACGTTTACCATTACGAACCGCAGCCCGGTCAGCCTTACGGCGTTTCTTGGCGTTCTTGATGTGCTCATCACGTTCATGTAATGCATCAGACTGGCCCATTGACAGGTGAGTGTTACGGTTCTTAGCGATTTTCTCAAAGTTGCTCTTAGAGGTGAACATAAAGTATTTATCCTTGTATTAATCAGAAAGTTATGAATCTTAAAGTGTATCTTAGAGAGTCTCTTAAGGTTGTCTCTCTCTCTCTCTCTCTCTGCCAGTAGTGAGTCGCATGGATTACTGGTAGGTTCTCACGAACCGTCCGACCAGCGCATTGTAGCCATACCAGAACTCTTTAACCTCACCATCATCAGTGGTCTGCGTGATGCAGTAAGCGAACTCGCTTTGATACTCGCTCAGCTTGGTAACCACCTTACCACATGGACCCAGCCCTAAGGCAAAGCATGTCTTCTTGGTGGAGCCATCCGGCATCACAGCGTTGAACTCAACGGCCTTGAGTTTCTTATGGTGAAACAGTTTGCTAAACATATTGTTCATTCCTTAATCAAGTGTGAGAACTAAGGGACCCTGATTGAGTCCCTGATAGTGAGTCGCATGGATTACGCGAAGGCGAAATCAGACTCCAGAATCGACCGGATATCCAGAGTTCCCTTGCTTGGCAACGCTGGCATCTTCTCCAGTTGTGACTCGTGGAGTTGGTCTGCGAACTGCTCATAGAAGTCCGCTAACACATCGTTGTTCTCGTAGGTGTTCACCATCGACTCGCGGACCGCCTTAAAGAGCGCGCCTGCATCAGCCGGGATAGTACCGAACGAGTCATGAATCACTGCGAACGACTCAATGCCATACGCCCTGTTAGCATGAACGATAGTCATACGGAGGTGTGAGCCGTCCTGTGAGTGCACAAAGTTAGGAGCAATGCCAGACTTCTGCTTGTGCGCATCAATCCCGCTGTCCTTCGTTGTGTTCACTGTAGGTTGCAGTCGAAACTCACCCATGAACATCAGGTTAAGACGCTTCTGCACTGGCTTGCGATACTCCTGCCATACCGGGAACCCATCAGGTGTCACCCAATGAACCGCACAGGCTTTACGCAGAACCTCTTTGGTCTTCTTGTCCTTGACCTCAGCAGCCAGTAGGCTTGCGGATTGTTGCAACCAGTTCATCGCCTCGACCGCTGCGACCACTGTTTCGCTCACTGCATTCCAGATTAGCTTAGCCATGTATCCAGCAGCTTGATGCGGCTGTGTGAACATGTTGCCCTTGCCGTTGTCAATAGCCGGGTTGATTGTGTCTTCCAGAATCTGGTCCCTGAAGCCATACTCTTTCGAGCCGTAGGCCAGAGTCATCACTGAACGTTTAGTCACCCCACGGTTCACACCGAAAGTCAACCACTGGTTAGCCAGCTTGGCGGTCCCGGTGATGTACCTCTCAATCATCTCACCGTCCTTCTCGACCAACTCAACGGTATCGGCAGTGCCTTGCACAGCGTCAACTTTGAGAACCTCGACGACCTTATCCGCAACAATGCGGTAGATATCCTGTACCTCTTTGGAGGGCAGCAGGTTGACCGCAGAGCCACCGATTTCATCGCGGAGCATTGCACTGAAGTGCTGAATACCTGAGCATGAACCATCAAACGCCAGAGGCAGCGAGCAGTTGTACGACAGGCCATGATGTGTCGCCGCCGCGTACTCAAAGCAGAACGCGAGGAAACAGAAAGGTGAATCCTGTTCGGCCCACCATGTGTATCCCAGCGGGTCCTTTGCGCTCGCAATGATGTGGTCCACGTTGTCCTCAACCCACTTGATGCGCTCAGGGAACGGGACTTTATCGACACCCGCACAGTTCGCGCCATGAATCTTCAGCCAGTAGAAACCCTCCTGACCGATTGGCTTACCATCTGCCAGAGTCAGCAGGCCTTTGGTCATATCGTTGCCCTGTGGGTTGAACATCGAGACCGCATAGATACGACCGCGCCAATCCATATTGTACGGGAACCAGATACGTTCGAACTGATTGAACTTGTTGGCTTGACATACGATAAACTCCATGCTAAGGCGCTTGGAGACTCGTGCTTTCTCCTTGCGGTAGATTGCAGCGGCTTCTTTCTTCCATGCCTTAAAGAGAACCTCATCGTTCACTGTGAACTCATCTGGTTTCTCAGGGCGCTGCGCATCCATCATCGGTACATCAGACACCGGACAGTTCTTCCAGTTGATAATCTCATTGACAACCTCCAGTACCTTCTTGTTGATTTTCCATGCTGTGTTTTGAATGGTGTTAACCGCTTCATACACTTCAGGCATGTACACATCGTTGTAACGCTCCAGAGCACGTTTTGATGGTGCACGTACCAGAGTCAGCGGCTTGCGGCCAGCGGCCCAATAGCCACCACTTGTCGGGCTTGTCCAAGGCTTCGGAGGGACAACACACGGTTGATACATCGGTGCGATTCCTGCCAGTGCACCAGCGCGTTTGCTCAGGATGTTCACATACTCCTCAGCCAACTCGATATACTCACCGTCACGCTTCGCATCACCAGCGTAGGGCCGTGTCATCACTACCAGACCAGTCGCCTCGATTACTGCCTCAATCAGACGGATACCAACGTGCACGGTCTCCTCATTCTGCCATGCGCTCCACTCAGTCTTAAGCACTTTGGTCTCAATCAGTTTACTCTCAACGGCCTGCATGAATGCCTTCTTGTAGACCATGCCAACGCGCTTGTTAAGTTGCTCCTTAACGTGCTTCTTAAAGTGCTTCGCCTCCTCATCGCGGATACGACCGAAGCGCATCTCATCCTCAATCGAGCGACCAATCTTGAATGCTACGTTTGTGACGTTGGTGTGCTCCTCTTTGGTCAGACACACAAGGATAACCTTCAGCGCAATCACTGCGGCCGTATCCATTGTGACGCCTTGCAGTTTCTTCCATGCGACCGGGCGATGGCCACCTTTGGAACCCTTCTCATCCATCCACTCAGTCATACGCTGAGCGACTTTCGGGACCAGTGTTGACAGCAGTGGCTTGGCAGCAGCGTTGTCAGCGAACTCGCCTGCCTGAATCTGACGTTCCATCGCCTTAAGGAAACGCTTCTCGCCCTCCGTGTGTGCCTCATGCTCTAACTGCAACTGCTTGGCAGCTAAATCACCACCCCACAGGTCTGCCAGCACGTTGAATGGCATGATTGCGTTGGAGATATCGGAAAAGTCATTCTTTGGTGCGTTGATTACGTTCATTAAGTACCTCTTTGTGAATAAAGTTTATCTATGGGTGCCACCACCAGTTGATGATGACACCGAAGATACACCTTAGTGAATAAACACCGGAGCGTCAAGCGCCTCTATGCTATTGAGATTCAGCACTGTAGGTGCCTCATCTTGTGGCTTCTCAGTTTTAATCTTGCGGATTATCGGACCTGCTTGCGCCCATCCTTTAGGCGCTTCCACACGGTCTCCCCACTCGATGCACTCTCCGGTCAGGAATGGGTCCCGCATGAGTTCCTCTATCGCCACATCAATGCGGGCCTTGCGGGCCTTGAGGGCTGCTTTACGCTTCGCATCACGTTTCTTGCGCGCTCTACGCTCCTTGCAGAGTTCCTTCTGGTGTTTCCACATGAGCGGGTCAAGGTCTTTCATGTGCTTACGACGACCACGACCGATAGCCACTTCCATCCGTGCGTTCTCAGCGTTCGCCTCCAGTTCTGCCTTTAGCTCCTCAAAGTCGGTCGCTTGCAGCTCATCATTAGAGTAGCTCACCGGGTCAGTTATCACTAAGTCACCATGCTTGTCAATCATAACGTTACCGTGATGGATATCGAATGATGCGATGCCCTTAAAGAACTCACGGATTTTGTTGCAGGCCTCAGCCAGTGGGCCTGAGTGGCCGCGCCCGTTGATGTTACCATCATGTTGCACTAAGTCATATATAGTTTCATACTGGCGGTGTTGCTCACTTGTTTCCCTTTCTGGCGTGAACTCTTTGAGGTGGTCAAGCACGACCGTGTAGCAATGCGAGTGGCGCTGTACTGCGTACACGTTAGGAATCCCTTTGAGACCTTGATGAGCCTTGCAGAAGGCCGCGTAGGCCGCACCTGAGTCTTCCTTCTTGAATCCAACCTTAACCACACGACCCGGCAGGGCATCATTGCTGAATGCTGCGCTAAAGTAACCACTGCCGAGGAACTCAAAGCCCGCATGGCGCGCAGTCTCTTTCAGGTCATCAATCCATCCGTTGTTACCAATGTAGCTTGTGCCTAACCCGTAGGTTGACACATAGTGCTTAACGATATCAGCCAGAGCAGCCACGAGCATTGGCTCACGGAGTTCTAACTGTGCGATAGGCAGCTCACGCACTTGACGCAGGATGTTGAAAGAGCGGTTATTGATGGTTAACTCGTTGTTTGTCATGAGGTTTGACCTTGTGTGATTAGAAGAAGTAGTAGTGGCGAGCATAGAATAGACCCACCTTGTTACCTTTAAAGCGTCCATTTGACAAGCGTACAGTGTAGCGTGGTAGGAAGACATACTTCAGGTAAGAAAGGTGGCCTTATGTACCTTCAGTTTTGATTAATTGTATGAGGTGTAAAGTATGAACTCAGCCCACTTAATGGCGCTTGCTGCCTTGCGTGCTGGCAGTCGATAGAGGTGCATCAGTTTATGCCTTGTGTAACTGTGAGATGCACCATAGGCCATCGCGTGTACTGCATACTTTACATGTTTCCACTCAGTGCGTTGCAACATACCAGAACCCTACCTTGTTGTGTTTGAAGCGCCCATTACGCTCTCTTACTGTGAATCGTGGGATGAACCCTAAGTGCCAGTAGCTAAACGTTGCCTTGTGTACCTTCAGGCCCTTGCGGAAATCCTTCAGGAGATACAGGACAATCAGTAGATACATGAAGACGATAAAGGCAATAAACATAATGTGTTGTCATCCAGTGTAGTTAACATTACATAGGCGACCCACAGGCCACCTATAGACTATCAACTTGTTGCTTGACGTTTGCACATCTCAGCAGCCATACCGCGAGTGTACATCTCGTTAATCTCAGTGCACTCATAATAGCGGTACGCAGTGAGGAACATATAGAACCAGTTGCTCACCTTGTGGTGACACGACTTGTTGGCATCCATATTTTTAAAGAGCGGTACTGCGTGTTGCCTTGATGCCAGTTAGCTGGCGATGTGGTACATACTGCCTTACTTCAGGTATCGAGTCAAGCACTTTCGTATGTCGCTTGATGACTACTTGTCAGACCTATTGTGAGGTGGAAGATAACTCGTGGTTTGTCTTCCAGAGACTCACTGTCTGTCTCGATGTGGCTATAGTGACTTAAAGAGACTCAAAGGTCAATAGTTATTTTAATCTGATTATGATTATTATCTCTTAGTCCTCTTATAGTACTCTTTAAGTGTCTCTCTTACTGCCTGTCTCTCCCGATAGTGAGTCGCATGGACCGAGGTCAGAGATGATGATAGCTAACAACGAGGCATCTATAAGAGCATTAACGTTGGGTAGTCTCTCATTGGTCTCATTAGGATAGCAGCTCGTAGTGATGACATTAGGAGAGGACGTTAGGAGCTACTAACAGATAGGGACTCAGAGAGGACTACATATAGTGTCTTACAGACCCATTAGGTCCCACATATAGTATCACCTCACAGCCTATCACATAAGGATTGACAATAGGTCACCCAATGAGGCACAATAGGTCCCACGTTAAGAGGAAACGTTGAGAGGAAACCCGATGAGGCACAATAGGTCACACGTTGAGAGGAAACCCGATGAGGCACGGTGAGGCACGGTGAGGCACGGTGAGGCACGGTGAGGCCCGGTGAGGCCCGGTGAGGCCCGGTGAGGCCCG
>ERZ1023261.108-NODE-108-length-38801-cov-5.131497_pt1 | contig 38801 bp, 32 predicted proteins | sample MGYA00521234_ERZ1023261 | MGnify/ENA primary metagenome ERZ1023261 (study PRJEB32759, sample SAMN07749871) | skin metagenome | biome: transportation; feature: city; material: polyester macromolecule | host: Homo sapiens | place: Hong Kong:TC line | collected...
GTGTGTGTGTGTGTGTAATATGAGTGTGTGAGTAGCAGATGACGGAAATGATGTTGATGAAGATGAAATAGCATTACACGTTAAACTTTACAAAAGCCTGCAAGCGATAAATACCTCAAGGTTAAACAAACTAACGCAAACTGTGTCCAAAATAAGGTGTATCTATCACTTTTAGCCAATTTATCCGCAGTTTTTGTAAACTAAGTTGTTAACTTAATTAATGTAATCTCGTGATACATTTGCCAAGTCATTTATGTTAAATGATTGATATCATGGATTTTTTTGAAATCCTATGAAAACTGACTGGATAAAAATGTATTATAGTAAAGAAATGTTAAAGTAGCATAAATACAATGGATGTCAAAGAAAAAATTAGTTTTAACAATTGCGTGCATTCACCAATGATTTTTGATAAAATATCGCCTCCCACCTCAAGGCAAAAAATCCAGTGTGATGAGGATTTTTTGACAAACAGGTTAACTTCACTTGATAAAGATGTTTAATCTTTGTCAAAAACGAACAAGAGGCTATCATGAAATTAAAAACTCGCCGTGGTGCTGCCAAGCGTTTTAAAAAAACTGGTAACGGTATCAAACGCAAACAAGCATTCAAACGCCACATTTTGACCAAAAAATCTCCTAAGCGTATCCGTCAATTACGTGGATGCAAATTGGTACACGTGTCTGATGAGAAACGTGTTTACCGTATGTGTCCTTACCTATAATTTATAGGTATTCAATCAACTGATATTACAAAACTTTAGGAGTAAATTATGGCTCGTGTAAAACGTGGTGTACAGGCAAATCGCCGTCATAAAAAAGTATTGGCTCGTGCAAAAGGTTATTACGGTGCGCGTTCTCGTGTTTTCCGTGTTGCTGTACAAGCAGTTACCAAAGCTGGTCAATATGCGTATCGTGACCGTCGTAACAAAAAACGTTCATTCCGTCGTTTATGGATTGCACGTATCAACGCGGGTGCGCGCTTAAATGGCTTAAGCTACAGCCGTATGATCAACGGTCTGAAAAAAGCCAGCATCGAAATCGACCGCCGTGTATTAGCAGACATCGCTATGCATGATGCGCAAGGTTTTACGGCGTTGGCAGAAAAAGCAAAACAAGCACTGGCTGCTTAATTTGTTTTAAAGCGATTTTTCAAAAAGCCATTAAGTGCAAGCTTAATGGCTTTTTTTATCGCCATATTTTAGTTAAAATGCCTATCACTATTGATAACCAAGATTGCAACGCTCATGACAGAAATAACGACTGACAAACTTATCCAATATTCTGAAAATTTAACCGATATCACCCAAGACCAATTCACCCAATTTGTTCAAGATGCCAAAGCCTTAATCAGCACCGCACAAAACCCCCAAGACCTACAAAACATCCGCGTGACTTTAACCGGCAAAAAAAGCCATTTGACCACCTGGTCAAAACAGCTAGGCGGACTCGATGCCGACGGCAAAAAGACCATCGGCGGTATGCTGCATCAAGTACGTACCCAAATCAATGACAGCCTACAACAAGCGCAAAGCGATTTAGAAGCTAAAGCCTTGGCTGCCAAACTTGCCAGTGAATCCATTGACATCACCCTGCCAGCACGTGGACAACAAGCGGGTAATTTGCACCCTGTCACCATGACCGCTGAGCGTATGCAAGGGTTTTTCCGTCAAGCAGGCTTTGAAGTCGCAACAGGTCCTGAAGTTGAGAGCGACTACTACAACTTTGAAGCGCTAAATATTCCAAGCCATCACCCAGCGCGCGCCATGCACGATACCTTTTATTTTGAAAAACAGCATTTTAATGCCAATTATGTGCTACGTACCCATACCAGTTCGGTGCAAATTCGCACGATGGAAAAGGGCAACCTGCCGATTCGTATCATCTGCCCAGGACGTGTGTATCGCAACGACAGCGACCAAACGCACTCACCGATGTTTCATCAGCTTGAAGGTTTGTACGTCAGCGAATCGACCAATTTTGCTGAGCTAAAAGGCTTGATTCATGAGTTTTTGCAGGCGTTTTTTGGTCGCAAGCTCACGGTGCGTTTTCGCCCATCGTATTTTCCATTTACTGAGCCGTCTGCGGAAGTGGATATCCTTGCCGATACTTATGCAGGTGGGGGCAAGTGGCTAGAAGTGATGGGCTGCGGTATGGTGCATCCAAAGGTATTGTCCGATAGCGGTATTGACCCGACCAAATACCAAGGCTTTGCATTTGGGATGGGGATTGAGCGCTTTGCCATGCTGTATTATGGGGTGAATGATTTGCGCTTGTTCTATCAAAATGATGTCAGATTTTTAAAGCAGTTTGCTTAGGGGAAAACAATGAAAATTAGCGAAAACTGGTTACGCCAATGGGCAAACCCAAACTTAAGCGCTGAGCAAATTGGCGAACAACTGACGATGGCAGGCTTAGAGCTTGATAGCTTGGATAAAGTCGCCAAAGACTTTAGTGGTGTGGTGGTCGGTGAAGTGATTGACGTCACCCAACACCCCGATGCTGATAAACTGCGCGTTGCCAAAGTGAATGTCGGTGAGCATAGCGAAGCACCCCTACAAATCGTTTGCGGTGCACCCAATGTCGCCGCTGGCGTGCGTGTGCCTGTGGCACTGGTGGGCGCCAAACTACCACCTGCACAAGGTGATGAACCCTTTAACATTAAAAAAGGCAAACTGCGCGGCGTAGAATCGCATGGTATGCTGTGTGGTGGTAGCGAGATTGACTGTGATGATGGTGTTGATGGCTTGTTAATTTTGCCAAATGATGCGCCCATTGGCATGGATATCCGAGCGTATCTTGGCTTAGACAATCATGTGCTAGATATTTCAATTACCCCAAACCGGGGGGATTGTTTTAGTGTGCGCGGTATCGCCCGTGAGCTTGCCGTGCTCAATGATTTAGCATTTCAACTACCCTTTGACCACATCACCGCAGCTGTGACCGACAACGCTAGCCAAGCGGTTAGCGTAGAGACCACGGACTGCCCACGTTATTACGCGCAACTGGTCAGTGGGCTGACAGGCACTACGCCATCACCTGATTGGATGAAAAAAGCCCTAAATGCCTCAGGCGTCAAACCACGTAATTTACTGGTGGATGTCACCAATTACGTACTACTTGAGCTCGGTCAGCCGCTGCATGCGTTTGATGCCGATAAGTTGGTGGGCGCAATCATCGTGCGCCATGCCCAACAAGGCGAAACCCTTGAGCTTTTAAATGAGCAAACCATTACCTTACAAGGTGATGAGCTGGTGATTGCCGATGAACAAGGTGTCATTGCGTTAGCGGGAATCATGGGTGGACTTCGCACCGCAGTGACCGATAGCACGACCCGAGTGGTAATCGAGAGCGCATTTTTCAAACAGTTGGCGATTGCAGGTAAAGCACGCCGTTTTGGCTTGCATACCGATGCGTCACAGCGTTTTGAGCGGGGTGTTGATTTTGAATTGCCAAAATTGGCACTCGACCGCGCGGTCAATCTATTGGCGACATTTGGCAATGGCTCAAGTGAGGTTAGGGTCGGTCAAATCACGCTAGTTGAAAACACCGCTGAACTGCCAAAACGTACGCCAGTGACGCTACCGATTGTCAGTATCAATAAATTGTTAGGCGCGGATATCGCCACCGACAAAGCCATTGAGATTTTAAATAGTCTACAAATCAGCACCGAGTTACAAGGCGAAAATCTGGTTGCCACGCCGCCGAGCCATCGTTTTGATATCGCCTTACCCGAAGATTTGATTGAAGAAATTGCCCGCATTTATGGCTATAATAATATTGCCAACAAACTGCCAGCGTTTACCAGCAACTTGTTTGACAATAAACGCCAAAATGATTTGCATAACTTAAAAATGAGCTTGGTCAATCAAGGTTATTTTGAAGCGGTGAGTTTTAGTTTTAGTGATCCCAAAGTCGAAGCTTTGTTTGATGGGGCGCATTTTGCTGCACCACTCGCGCTTGCCAATCCAATCTCAAGTGACTTAGCGGTCATGCGTCGTACCCTGCTGTCTAGTTTGTTGCCTTGTGTGCAATATAACTTAAACCGTCAACAAAACCGCGTGCGTCTGTTTGAGACGGGTCTGCGTTTTGATGGCAGTGATATCGCAAGCTTAAACCAAGTGGATACCTTGGCGATGGTGGCAGTCGGCAGTACCCACCCAGAACAGCATCATGACAGCCGTGTGATGGATTTTTACGACCTAAAAAATGACGTCGAATCGGTTTTTCCACGGTTTGCGCAGTCCGCTATCAGTTATCAACGTAGCCAGCAGCTGTTTTTACACCCCGGTCAAAGTGCCGATGTACACTATCAAGGCAAGGTGATTGGCTGGTTGGGTCAGTTGCACCCACAGATTGCCAAAGCCTTGGATTTGCCGACCACTTGGGTGGCGCAGCTGAATTTACAGGCGGTGATTGACATGCACCAACAGGCATTGACCATCATGACGCCAAGTAAATTCCCACAAGTACGCCGTGATATCGCTGTGGTGGTAGACAAGTCGATTGCTATGCAATCAATGAAAGATACTATCAAACAAGCCGGGGGCGAGCTATTAAAAGAGGTGTGGTTGTTTGATGTATATGCTGGCAGTAATTTGCCTGAAAATCAACAATCGCTTGCTTTTGCACTGGTGTGGCAAGACCTCGAAGCCACGCTTTCTGATGAGCGTATCAATGCGCAAATGGAAGCTGTCATCGCTGCGCTACATGAGCAGTATCACGCAACGCTACGTATGTAATCTTGGACTAGCAAATTATGCCAGTCGATACAATGTTTTTCTTTGATTTTAAAGTAAAAATAACTATCGACTGTATTTGCTAGAATCGCTAGAATAGGAGCATTTAGTAGGGTGGGTATGATAATGAATATGCAAGTTGAAGGAAAAACCTTAACCAAATTAGAAATGATCAATCATTTGATGGAAAATTTGGGCATGACGCGCCAAGACAGCCGCGCATTTGTGGAGAATTTTTTTTCAGAGTTGTCGGAGACGTTGACCAAAGGTCACCAAGTCAAGCTATCGGGTTTTGGTAACTTTGAGATTAAGGATAAAAGCCAACGTCCAGGTCGCAACCCAAAGACTGGCGAGATGGTTCATGTCACAGCGCGCCGCGTTGTTACCTTTAAAGCGGGGCAAAAAATGCGTCGCAGTATTGAAGATAAACTGTTTACAGAGTAAACAGTTTCATTGGTTTTGGTTAATTTAGGCGTTTTAAAATCACTTAACGAGTTTTGACCATAAAACATTTTAACCATAAAAAAAGAAGCTGAATGCTTCTTTTTTTTATGCCAATTTTGCCACTATTTGGCAGCAGAGGCGGTTGCACTGGCAGCTGCTGGTGTCGCAGGGTTTTCACCCCAGATAGCTGGGTATTTATAACCTGGGAAAGTTTTGTGGGCGTATTGTTTAAATTCTTCTGAATTATACGCATTGGTCACGTCTTTTACCCATTGTGTGTCTTTGTCTTTGGTGCGAATCGCTGACCAGTTGACATACGCATAGCTGGGTTCTTGGAACAGCGCTTCAGTCAATTTGATACCTGAGCTGGTCGCATAGTTACCGTTGATGACTGCAAAGTCAACGTCTGAGCGCGCACGTGGTAATTGTGCGGCTTCTAGCTCTACCAATTTGATATTTTTTGGGTTTTCTGCGATATCATTTTTTGATGCAGTGAGTGGGTCGATATTGGCTTTAAGTTTTACCCAGCCCAGTTCGTTGAGCATTACCAGCGCGCGTGCAAAGTTGCTTGGATCGTTCGGTGCAGCCACGGTGGTACCGTCTTTGACTTGTTTTAAGTCATTTAATTTACCAGGATAGATGCCAAGCGGTGCGGTAGGCACTTGGAATGCTTCAACGATATCTAGGTTGTTGTCTTTTTTGAAAGTATCAAGATAAGGTTTGTGTTGGAACACGTTGATATCAATATCGCCATCGGCTAAGGCTTTATTTGGGCGCACATAATCAGAGAATTCAACCAGTCTGACTTTATAGCCTTGTTTTTCTAACTGCGGTTTGACAGAGTTTTTGACCATGTCACCAAAGTCGCCCACGGTAGTACCAATCACAATTTCAGATTTATTCGGGTCTATACCTGTACTTGCCGCTGCCGTGGTCGTTGTTGAGCTTGCGGTAGTCGTGGTCGTAGTTGTGGTGGTGCTGGCTTGTGCTGTGGTTTCGGTTTTGCTTTCAGGTTTGCTACAACCGACTAGGGCAATCCCTGCCACCCCTACGGTTGCTAGCAGCTGCGCAATATGGCTTGATAAATGCGTTAATTTCATACCTTCCTCCAAAAATGAAAAAATAAACGGACAAAACAATCAGTTTACCTTAACATATTCATAAAAAAAATGTTATTGAGAGTTAACCTATGGATATGAAATTTTTTCATAATTCCTAGAAAAACCATCAATAACAATTTTTTAAACAGCCATCAGCTAAAATTAACGTTTATCCAGACGGTGCGCCAAAATATTACCGACTGATTGGATGATAATCACCATCACCACCAATAAAATCACCATAAAAATCATCACGTCATTTTGGTAGCGGTTATAACCATAGCGAATCGCCAAATCACCGAGACCGCCACCCCCAATCATACCCGCTGCCGCACTGTAAGAGAGTAAACTAATCATCAAGGTAGTAATACTCAAAATCAAACTTGAGCGTGACTCGACCAATAACACGTTACGAATAATCGTCCCTGTACTTGCACCCATTGATAACGCCGCTTCGATGATACCTTTTGGCACATCACGCAGATTTTGCTCAACGAGCCTAGCAAAGTAGAAGATACCGGCGACACTCAAAGCAAGCGATGCCGCGATTGGACCAATAGTGGTACCGACAATGAGGCGAGTTACAGGAATAATCACAATCATCAAAATCACAAACGGAAAAGCACGCATAATGTTGGTAAAGTTGCCAAGTCCTGCATACAGCGATTTGTTGTCGGCGAGCTGATTTTTACTGGTCAAAAATAGCGCGACGCCGAGCAATGTACCAAAGATGACTGACGCAACCGTTGAGATACCCACCATAATCAGTGTTTCCCAAAAAGCTTGCCAAATTTCTGCTTTCATCCCCAAAAGATTATCAACCGCGCTTTGCCAAGTTAATGTATTTGCCATGAAATTACCCAACGATTCAATTTAAAACTTAAAAGATTATCCAGCCATCGACCATGTTTGTGCGCCGTTAATCATCACTGATTAGCAGTTGCCCAATCGGCGTGGTGGCATGAATTTGCCCCGAATGTACGTCAGCGACTTCCAGCAATCTGCCTTTATCAAGCAGAGCAACGCGGTTACACAGCTTGCGAATCACGGACATTTCATGGGTCACAATCACGATAGTGACGTTAAACTTGTCATTAATATCCTTGAGACAGGCTAACACCGATTTGGTGGTCGCAGGGTCGAGCGCAGAGGTAGGCTCATCGGCGAGCATTACATGAGGTTTGGGCGCTAACGCCCGTGCGATACCTGCCCGCTGTTTTTGACCGCCAGAGAGCTGGGCAGGGTAGTGGTCGGCGCGATTGACCAAATCAACAATTTCAAGGCATTCCATCACCCGCGGCATGATGGCTGCTTTTTCCCAACCGGCAATTTCTAGGGCAAAGGCAATGTTTTGTGCCACCGTGCGATTTGCCATCAGATTAAACTGCTGAAAAATCATACCGATATTTTGACGGGCATGGCGCAAATCGTGGGTGGACAGCGAGGTCAGCTCCTTGCCATCAATGGTGACAGTGCCGCTATCTGGGCGTTCAAGTAAATTAATCAAGCGTAGCAAGGTGGATTTGCCTGCGCCAGAATAACCCATCAAGCCAAAAATCTCGCCTTGTTGGATTGTGAGCGATGTCGGTTCTACCGCGGTAAACCAGTTGCCATCTTGGGTTTGGAAGCGTTTGGTAACGTTATCAATGGTAATCATGATAATAAAAAATTTTGCAGTGGCTAAAAGAAGGTAATTTTAGCACAGCTCGTCGTCAGCGTTTAGTCGCTTTAACGAATAAATAAATGCCGAATGGTATGTTTAATTAAATAATAGAGGAGAAAAGCAAAAAAAATTTGTGATAAAACTATAGGCAGAGATAAAAGCGGTTACGATTGGGTGATAGGTAATGTGACCAAAAAGCGGGTATGACCATGCACTGTGTCGGTGATAATACTACCGCCATGGGCTTTGACAATCTGCGCGACTAAAGATAGCCCGAGACCTGAACCTTTTTTCTCTTGTTGTAGCCGTACAAATGGGCTAAAAATATCGGTGCGTTTGTCTTCAGGAATGCCTGTACCTTGGTCGATAACCGCAATACACACCTGATGAAATTCTGGCAGGTGCACAACGTCAGATTTTTTACGGGAAAAAATAGACGATTTATTTTTTGGTTTGTTAGCCAGTTTGCTCGAAGTTGCTTCGCTATCTGCTGTGTCCGTTGCGGCGGGACTATTTGTCGATGACATTTCAGGGTCAACGGTGATGTCATCGCCGTTTGTGGGGTCACTGGTGGTATCTTTTATAGGGGCGGGGAAAGCTATTTCATCTTTTTGAGCATCGGTATCTTTTCCGGTATCGGTATGTTTTTGATTATCGGTATCTTTTGTACTCTCTTGCATCGCTGGTAGGGCATCAATTGCCAGTTGATTACCCGCATCATCAATGGCATACAGCTGTACGCTCACAGGTGGGACGCCATGAAGATGGGCATTGTCGAGCAAATTACGCACGAGGTGGGTGAGAAGTTTGGCTTGCCCTTGGATGATAACGTGACCACCCGCAAAGCTAGCTTGTGGGTAGTGCTGAATCTCGTTTTTAATTAACTCATATAAATCGACGTCTTCTACTTTTTCTATCGCATGACCGGCATCCATACGACTGACGAGCAAAATACTTTCCACCAAATCATTAAGACCCGTCAAATCACGGTTGATGGCATCGGCACGTTTTTGTACTTTATCTTGTATTGTTTTGTCAAACTGACTTGCCAGCATCGTCATCATTTCAACTTGTAGACGAATACGGGTAATCGGTGTGCGAATCTCATGTGAGGCATGGGCTAACAGCAGTTTATTGGCATTCATCAAGGTTTCGATGCGTTCGGCGGTTTGGTTAAAACCACGTGCCAAAATGGTAATTTCATCGTTGCCCACAGGCGTGACACGGGCAGAGAAATCGCCATCACCCAATTGGGTGATTTGCCGACTTAGCTGATTGATACGCCATGTCATGGTGCGCGCAATCATCCATAACATGCCCGACATGATGAGCAGCAGTAGCAAGGTGCCTGTCAGTAAATTAATCGCGGGCGAAATCGCACGGCGGTTACTAAGTTTTGATTGGTATAACAGCACATAACCCGATTGGCTATTAACTCGAATTTCGGTCGGGTGTTTTGGATCATCTCTAGGAAACAAGGATAAAAAAAATGGCGGGCTTGGCGGTAAACTGGCAGGCAGCCCACGCATGATCATAATCGCTTCGCCACTTTTGCCATCGTATAGACCAAATTTGGCGTTGAGTGAATCGCTATAGATATTAAAACTACGCCGCACGAGGGCAAGTAGATAGCGGGTTTCGAGATTTTTTTGTTGGTTCTGTGCCGTGCGCAGCTCAACTAGTAGCGGGTCTAGCTGCTGGGTGACTTGGCTGGCAATGACTTGGTGGCGGGTGTTGGCAGAGGTATCGTGTACCAAGTGGCTTAAAACTACCATTGCCCCAGCAAAAATGACCAATGCCAGCATAACGCTGGCAAATAACTTGCTAAATACACTGTTAAATTTTATGCCGCTCAATCGCACACAGAATCCAAAAATCGTGGGTCATCACAGGCTATTATAATAGCTTTGCTAGCATAAATAACCAAGGATGATGACCTTTTGCGTGTTAAATTTGTCAAGCAATCTTACACTCTTACACTTGGTCAGTGGCAAACTGATAGCCGACACCACGCACCGTGATAATGCGTTTTGGCTGGCGAGGATTGTCTTCAATCAGCGCGCGCAGACGTGAAATATGCACATCAATGGCACGGTCGATGTTATCACTGCTGTCATCGTTTGGCATCGCATGCCAGAGCTGTTCACGGCTCAGTACTTTACCTGAGTGGGTAGCAAAGTAATGCAATAACTGAAACTGGTGGGTGGTCAAACGCACCGGCTCATCATCAATCGTCACTTCATGGCTGTCTGGATAAACCTTTAAGCGACCAAATACTAAGTTATCTTCTTTTTGCTGGTGAAGCGGCAGGTCGTGACGGCGCATGACCGCACGGATACGCGCCAATAGTTCACGCGGTTCAAATGGTTTTGAGACATAATCATCCGCGCCCATCTCAAGACCCAGTACACGGTCAGTGGTGTCACCTTTGGCGGTGAGCATGATAATCGCCGTTTGCGCCAGACGGCTATCTTTGTGCTGACGAATACGTTGACACACTTGCATGCCATCCATATCCGGCAACATCAAATCTAAAATCACCAAATCAATGGATTTGGCAGGGTTAAATAGCGTCTCTAACCCTTCTGTTGCGGTTGGGGCATGCTGAACCTCATAATAGTTCATGCCCAAATATTCGCTAATCAACTCGGCTAAATCTGGATCATCCTCAATCAATAGTACGGTTTTAGTACCACTATTATTATCTTCCATCACCAACTCCAAAAATTCTCTAAAATAAATCAGTTGTTATTATTGCTTTTGCTCATCAAAGCCAGGCTTCTATCATCAATCAAGAGCCTATAATCATAAGCAAGAGATTATTATCATAAAGCAAGAGACTGCCAATATGATAGTGTCTTACACAGATTTATAAAACTTCTTAGCTGCCAATCATACAGCTATCAATCACACAGCCCAATTAATCCAATTAATGCATAGCCCAATTTAAAATTGTACTGGGCTACTCATTCTTAAGTTTCTTTACACTGTATAAAATTGTAATGAATTATTGCTTAAAGTGAGTCGTGGCGCTCTATCGCAGGGGGTTCTGCTTTCTTTTTAGCAAATAATCGAAAAAACCGCTGTTTGCCATCATCTAAATAGGTATAAATCACAGGCACCACAATCAAGGTCAATAAGGTTGAAGTAATCACCCCGCCAATAATGGCGTGTGCCATCGGTGCTTGCTGCTCCGACCCTTCACCAATGCCAAGTGCCAGCGGCACCATCCCCATCACCATGGCAGCGGTAGTCATCAAAATTGGGCGCAGGCGCGTTTGCCCTGCCAGCATAATAGCTTCATTACGGCTCAAACCGTTTGATAAAGATTCTTTAATAAAATCAATGAGCAAAATCGCATTTTTACACACCAATCCCATCAGCATGATAATGCCGATGATAGAAAACATATTAAGACTAGAGCCAAATAAAAATAATGCAAAGAACACCCCAATCAGCGATAACGGCAGCGATGCCATAATCGCCACAGGGTATAAAAAGCTATTAAACTGTGACCCTAACAACATATAAATAAACACGATTGCCAGTCCAAGTGCGGTTGTTGCGTAGCCAATGGATTCTGCCATGTCCTTGTTAGAGCCTTGTACCGCAAAGCTGTACCCGGGTGGCAGTTTCATTTCGTTTTGGATTTTTGTGATATCCGCGCCGATATCACCTGCCGGTCTGCCGTCCGTGTTGGCTTGGACTACCACCTCACGAAACAGCGAACGGCGGTTGATTTGCGGTGCACCCAAGGTTTCACTAAAATTCGCCACTTGCGATAGCGGCACTAGCATCGGCTGACCATTTTGGTCCATACGGCTTGATGACAAGTACATGGATTGTAGCTGCGAGATGGTCTGGCGGTTGTCGTCATTTAAGCGCACGTTGACATCGATATTGTTGCCGTTGTCATCTTTAAAGGTGCTCACATTATCACCGGCCAGCAGTGGGCGTAATGCTTGTCCGATTTGCCCAATCGAAAGACCGGCATCATTTGCTGCTTCTCGGTTAATGGTGACATTGACCATTGATTTGGGCTGTTTAAGCGTGCTTTCCAAATCTACCAAGCCATTGACGTTTGAGAGTTTTTGCATAAACTCATTGGATAAACGTTGCAGCTCAGTTAAATCATTGCCTTTGATGGATATCATAATCGGCTTAAGACCACCGCTGACCGCCATGGCAGCGGCTGCCACTGAGGTAACTTTAATACCGCCTACCTGCTGCAATTGCTCACGCATGGCACGGTTTAAGGCATCTAGTCCGCGCGTGCGCTCATCTTTAGGTACTAACGATACATTCACTTGTACCCGATTGTTACCGCTATAGGACATGGCATTAACCGTGGCATAAGTATTGGTAACCTCAGGAAAACTTTGTAATACCGCGTTGACTTGTGCTGCTTTTTGCTGGGTATAGTCAAGATTGGCATTGACAGGCGTTTCAAATTTGACTTTGATTTCATTCATATCCGCTTGCGGGACAAACTCTTTGCCCACCAACCCCACGGCAAAAAACGCGGCAACCAGCGAGCCAATTGCAATAAGCACAGTTATCAAACGATGGCGTAAACTCCACGCAAGAATATGGCTGTATAGATTGGTCAACCGATCTAATAAGCGCTGAAACCCATCTAATAGCCAAGCAATCGGTCGCTTGCGAAATGAAACCCGTTCATTGACGCGGTCATGTTGGTGCGCGGCATCTGGGTCTGGCCAAATCGAAGACAACATCGGGTCAAGTGTGAAGCTAACAAATAACGACAGCAACACAGCGGTAGAAACAGTCACACCAAACTGATAAAAAAAGCGTCCGATAATCCCGCCCATAAAAGCCACGGGTAAAAATACCGCCACAATCACCAGCGTCGTCGCTAGCACGGCAAGCCCGATTTCTTGGGTGCCATCAAGCGCCGCTTGGCGGTGATGTTTGCCCATACCCACATGGCGTACGATATTTTCCCGCACCACAATCGCATCATCAATCAGCAGTCCGATACATAATGCCAGCGCCAGCAGGGTCATCATGTTGATGGAAAAACCAAACGTCCAAATCGCCGCTAAAGTACCGAGCAGCGAAATGGGCAGCGTCAATCCTGTGATAATGGTCGAGCGCCACGACCCTAAGAACAACCAAACAATAAACACCGCCAATATCGCCCCTTCAATCAAGGTACGCACCACATTATTTAACGAGCCACGAATACTTTTTGAGCTATCAGCCACCACCGTCATGGTGACACCTGGGGGTAGGGTCGCTTGGATTTCTGCCAGACGCTGTTGGGTTTTATCAACCACATCAATCACATTGGCATCCGACATTTTGATAATATCCATTGCCACCGCAGGTTGACCATTTTGTAGCGACGCTGACTCAGCCTCGGCTTGCCCATCAACGACTTGGGCAACTTGCGAAAGGTACACAGGCACGATAGCACCCGTGCTTGAACGATTTTGGGCGACAATGATTTGGTTAAACTCATTGGGTGTTTTGACCAACCCGTTGACTTGAATCACCATTTCTTGGTTTTGATTGTTGATAGTACCAACAGGTAATTCGACGTTTTCTGAGCGTAGCGCATTGCTAATTTGATTGACTGAGACTTTATAGGCATTCATTTGGGTGGGATTGAGCAGCACACGGATTTGACGCTGCCGACCCCCCAAGATATCGACCCGACCCACCCCTGTGACTGTTTGTAGCTGTTTTTTGACCGTGTTGTCTAAATAAGTGGATAATTCCCGAAGCGACATTTTGTCAGAGCGAAACGTGACGGACACCACAGGCGCATCGGCAGGATTGTACTGCGCAACGATAGGCGTGGTGACTTCATCCCGAAAGGTGGGGGTCACCAGTGCCAATTTATCACGCACGTTTTGCGCGGCAACATCGGACGGGATATTTAAATCAAACTGCACGATGACTTGTGACAGGCCTTGTTGGGTGACGGAGGTCACTTCTTTGACACCGGCGATGGTATTGACTTGGTCTTCAATTTTTTTGGTAATGTCGGTTTCGATGACTTCAGGCGAAGCACCACTATAAACGGTATTGACCACCACAAAAGGGAATTCAATATTAGGAAATTCCTCAACTTTCATGCGAAATGTTGCCAGTAATCCAATGACCATCAGCGCGAGCATGATCATGGCGGCAAACACAGGATTGTTGATACTGACGCGGGTGAGCCACATAGCAAATTCCTAATACCAAAATTTTTAACAGTGAAATTTTTAACAATATAGAATGATTGAATGAAACACTATCAGTAGGTTATTTGAGCACGACTTTTTTACCCACGTCATTGGCATTGAGATTTGCCACAATCACCGTGGTGTTAGCCTCGATGCCAGCAATTAAATACTGACTGGTATCGTCAAGGTGTTTGAGTACCTTAATAGGCTGTTTGGTAATCACATTGTCTTTACTGACCACCAAAATCGTGCCTGCTTCTAAGGTTGGACTTGTGGCGGATTGATCGGTGGGTTTATTGGCTGCGCCTTTTGCTCTAGATTCTAGAACCACCGCTGACATAGGCACCAATACCCCAACTTGTGCAACCCCATAATTAAGCTTGCCTGTGGCATACATGCCCGGGCGAAGTCCACGATTACGCTGAGAAGGCTTAACCGCGATATAAATCGTCAGCTGGCGAGTGGCGGCATCGACTTGGGGCGAAATGCGGCTAATTTGTCCGATGTACTGATTGGTTTGATTACTAATAGTAAAAGGCACTTGTTGACCAAGTTGTAGCTGTGTTTGTGCTTCGCTAGGGACATTGGCGGCAAACTCAAGTTTATTGGGGTCAATGATTTCCATCAAGGCTTGGTTTTGCGTGACTACCTGTCCGACATTGACGCTGCGACTGCTGACAATCCCAGTGGTAGGCGCATAAATCGTGGTATCACCAAACATTTTTTGTGCACTACTTAATTGGGCTTGTTTGGCTTTGATGGCTTCACGCTGGGCAATGCTGTCTGCCACACTACGCTCATACTCTATTTGTGAGACAAAGCCTTGCTCGAGCAAAATTTTGTTGCGCTCAGCAAGTTTATTGGCGACGATGGCCTGTGCTTGGGCGGCAGCAACATCGGCTTGCGCTTGAGCGAGTTGGTTTTTACTATCACTGATATCAAGTCGCACCAGTGGCTCACCTTTTGCCACGGTTTTACCCACATCAGCGAGCACTTGCTGCACTTGCGCATTCACGGTTGATTGCACCACTGTGTGGTCTGAAGGCTGCAGTGTCCCTGTCACGGTGACACTCGGTTCAAATCGGTCTGCTTTGGCGGTGATGACATCAGCGGCTAATAGCTGAATCTCGTTATTGGCGATTTGCGTGGTGGCTGACGCGGTGGTGACTTGAGTGTTTTGGGGTGACAGCGGGCTTTTGCTGTCGTTTTGCTGTTTTTGGCAGCCACTCAAACTCATAACAGCGCTAGCCACGGCTAGGCTTAATGGTAGAACTTTGGTGATAAACTTCGATGTTATCATGAATGAGACGTCCTCAGCGCAAACAATCAACTTAAAAAAATATAAAACGATGTAGAAATAGCCAGTGCAATAAACTTTTCTAAGCTTATCTCAAGATGTGTCACTAGCATCATGGAATCCGTGCATATTAACATGGGTGTATGGGCAATCTACAAAGCAGTCAATAGATCAAACCTGAATCATCATAGGATGTTAAAAATGAACGGTAAGTGCATCGATTTAAGCATACTTTGCAGCAAAAAAGTATGGTAGTATTTTAAAAATATCACCATACAGTTGGTTTGTAACTATACTGTGTGAAATATTTGTTATATCTTATAAAAATTATTTAGAATAGCTTTGTTTAATTGTCAAAAATTGTACCAGTTGCTTTTGAGGGTTGAGGCATCATTTGATAGTTGCCCCAACGCCTATAACTTAAAGTTTTGAGCAATCGCTATAGGACAATGGGTAGCAAAATCATAGCGAAACAACCATTAGGAAAATATTATGGATGCAAATTTTGAAGGCCTAAAAGTCATGATTATTGACGATTCAAAAACCATTCGTCGTACCGCAGAGACGTTACTTGCCAAAGCAGGCTGTGAGGTGACTACTGCCGTTGATGGCTTTGATGCGTTGGCAAAAATTGCGGATACCAACCCAGATTTGATTTTTGTCGATATCATGATGCCACGCCTCGACGGTTATCAGACTTGTTCACTAATCAAAAACAACGCAGATTTTGCTGCCACGCCCGTGATTATGCTGTCATCAAAAGATGGCTTGTTTGATAAAGCGCGCGGTCGTATCGTCGGCTCAGATGAGTACTTGACCAAACCATTTAGTAAAGAAGAGCTATTTGATACCATTGAACGTCATCGTCCTGCGTCTTAATGCGCTGTGCTTCTTCATGCGCTGGGTTGAAGCTAAACAGCATGCCATTGCTTGCAACTGTTGTTAACCCCTAAAATCTGCAATCACTCGATATGACTGAAATATAAGCCCAGATTGCAACCTAGCTAGACGTAGATTTGGGATGCGTGTTTAGTTTAACCGTTGTGCTGTTGGGTTTTTATTCCCACCGACATACAAAACAGTAAAATATTAATGCAATCAATAATTAGGTAAAAGGGTAAGTGTATGGCCAAAATCTTAGTAGTTGATGATTCACCATCAGAAATGGCAAAATTTCGAGATATTTTGACTCGTCATCAGCACGAAGTCATTGAAGCGCATACAGGCGAGGATGGAATTCAAAAAGCCAATGAGTTTTTCCCAGATGTGATTTTGATGGATGTGGTCATGCCAGAGATGAACGGCTTCCAAGCAACCCGCAAACTTACCCGTGACCCAAAAACCAGTCATATCCCTATCATCATCATCAGTACTAAAAATCAAGAAGCTGACCGTGTCTGGGGCAAGCGCCAAGGCGCACGGGATTATCTCAGTAAGCCGATTACAGAAGAAGCCTTAATCACTGTAATCTGCGCCGTGATGGAGTAGGTTTCGTGTCCTCAAACGGCTTTATCGAGCTTTTAAGACTCGCTAACCGCGGTATCAAACGACAAAAAGGTACCCACTTTGACCAAAGAAATCAGTGGCTAGGGGTCGCGTTTTCGCTCGGTGGCCACCACTTGGTAGCCCCACTCGGTGATGTGGCTGAGGTACTATCTTTGCCTGCCTATACCTCGGTGCCTTTGTCAAAACCTTGGCTGCTAGGGATTGCCAATGTTCGGGGACGGTTATTACCGATTACCAATTTGTCGAACTTCTTAGGTTTACATCCATCAGGCTCAAATTACCAATCAGGCAATCAAAAGATTTTGGTGATTGATCAACCCAAGCTATTTAGTGGCTTACAAGTTGATGAGGTATTGGGTATCCAAACCTTTAGTCGTGGGCAATATCAGCCTATCGAGATGCCGAACGATTCGCCGCTCGCGCAGTATACGCATGGTCGTTTTAGACAAAACGAGCAGATTTGGTATGTGTTTATGCCAAGCTTATTGGCGCAAGACACGCGTTATTTAGAAGCAGCGTTATAACCTAATTTTCTAACTCATTAAAACAATTGAGGGTTTACCATATCATGGATACTAAAACTTCGACCCTAAGTACCAATACCAACTCCCCTGTCGCGGTCGGGCCTGGCAAGAGTAATTATCGTTTGAATAGAGGGGGCTCAACCAACTGGATTATTTGGGCAAGTATTTGTGGTGGTGTTGCTAGTTTGGCATTTATTTATCGACTCTACCAATTGATGATTTTGGTACGTCAACAGAATAGTGTTGCCCATAATTTTTTGACGATTTGGTTGCCCTCTATTTTGATTGTATTAGGCGTCATTGGGGCGATTTACTTTTTGACCCGCCAGATTAGTGCCAAAACCCATCGCGAAATGGTAGAACGTGAACGTGAAACGCTGCGTCAGCGTCATGAGATGGAGGTTGAATCTGAACGTGCCCGCAGAATCCAAGAAGAAAACGAACGTAACCAAATGGCGATTTTGCGTTTGCTTGATGAGTTAGGTGACTTGGCGGAAGGTGACTTGACCGTGAACGCAACGGTATCAGAAGACTTTACAGGTGCGATTGCAGACTCGGTCAACTTTGCAATTGACCAATTGCGTCAACTGGTTTCTGCGATTAACGTCACCGCAGAGCGAGTCGCTCGCGCCTCTGACCAAACCCAGGCAACGGCAGTTGAACTAGCCCAAGCCTCTGAAAGCCAAGCGCAAGAGATTGCGGGAGCCTCTGCAGCGATTAATGAGATGGCGGTGTCTATTGACCAAGTATCTTCAAATGCCGCCGAATCTGCTGCGGTTGCGGACCGTTCGGTTGCGATTGCCTATAACGGGGCAGAAGTGGTACAACGTACCATCGATGGTATGAATACCATTCGTGACCAGATTCAAGAAACCTCAAAACGTATTAAGCGCCTCGGTGAATCATCGCAAGAGATTGGCGATATCGTTGGACTGATTAATGACATTGCTGACCAAACCAACATCCTGGCGTTGAATGCGGCGATTCAGGCATCGATGGCAGGTGAAGCAGGGCGTGGTTTTGCGGTTGTTGCTGACGAGGTTCAGCGCCTAGCAGAACGTTCAGCCACAGCGACCAAACAGATTGAAACACTGGTTAAAACCATTCAGGCAGATACGAACGAAGCCGTGATGTCGATGGAATCAACCACCGCAGAAGTTGTACGCGGTGCAAAACTTGCAAAAGATGCGGGTGAGGCGCTTGAAGAAGTACAAACTGTATCTAACAACTTGGCATCATTGATTCAGAATATCTCAAATGCGGCGCGTCTGCAGGCGGCCTCAGCGGGTCATATTTCAAATACCATGAACATCATTCAAGATATTACCTCGCAAACCACATCAGGTACCATGGCAACCGCTCGTTCAATCGGTCAGCTTAATGAAATGGCGGCAGCGCTGCAAGAATCAGTATCGGGCTTTAAATTGCCAGATGATGCTTTAGCACATGCTTAATGGGTAATGATTGATGGCTAATTAGGCTTAGTACTCAACAGTTAGCTAAAAGTAAGGGGTGGTTTTAACCACCTTTCTTTTTATGCAGCTAGCTCTTATGTGTGTTAGATCAGGGGTTGCACGCTGTGGTTTTGATCACCAGCTTAAAGACGTTGGCAGGGATAAATTTTCGCTAATACCAACAATAAAATCGCAATGGCAGTTTTTTAGCAAAAATTTGGTAGATGCGCAGCAACCGATGCCTTTAGAGGCAGGTCAATACCAACTGGTTGCCCGCAACAATGTGTTAATTGATGATTTTCGGCAATTTGAGTAGCGCGATATCGTGCGTTATTTGATTGCAAAACGGTTGTCCTAGATTGGCTCAAAGCATTGGCAAATATCGCAGCGCGAATGGGTGAACATTATAACTTATAAAAGGTATCAACCTGAGTTGACGCCAGACAGCGGGTAAGTTATTTTAAGTGATATAAGAAATTAATAAACGACTGCGTTACAGCTACCTTAAAATCGAGAAAAATCGTCATCGTTTTTGACAGTCGTTGTCCTAGGAATATGGTATGAGTAAACAACGTAATTTGATCGCCTTAGACTGGTTGATGCCTGTTTTAAAAGACGTATTTGGTGAGCTTAACCAGTTGCTACAACGACATGACGCGCAGCCAGCGTGGCAGTTAATCGGTCAACATTTGCACCAAATCACCGGTGCGCTCGCGCTTGCCAACCAGCCAGCCTTATCAAAACTGGCGAAAACGCTTGATAAAACCACTATCGCCATTCAGCAAGAAACTTTATCCCCGCAGTATTTTAGTCAAATCAGCCATGCGGTGAGATTGCTGCAATTTGACATTGAACAAGTACAAGCTAAACAGCAGATTCATACTGACTGGGTCAATGACCGAATCGCTTATTTTGAGCAACTGCTTGGCATAGCGTCATCTTATGAGCCCATCCAACCTGCCACAGACAATACTTTATTATTTTTAAGCCAATTAGCCACGCCAGACATCAAACACCCATGGGACAGTGCCCAAGCCGAAGAGTTACTCAAAGTCTGGCGTTATACCAGTTTGCAACTACTACAAAACGCGACCAACGACAGCAAACATTTAGATGCGCTGAGCAAAGTTGCTGGCTATTTGTCCCAGGCTTCCATCAATCCTGCCTGGCGTCAATTTTGGCAGTTGGTCGCAGTGTGGTGCAATAACCTAACCCTCAATGAGCAGCCTGCGCCAACCGCTTATGCTTCGCTATTAAATAGTCTGTCATTGCTGCTGACGCATGATTTGACTCTCACCCCTGATATTACCGTGTCTCGTCTGGCAGTTGATGTGTTATTAGCGCTCAATGCGTTAACCCACAAATCGCATGACGCTAAAGCCCTGCTATCAAGCTTGGATATCAATAGTAGTGACACGCTTGATAATCTATTTAGTTAAGTATTAGAAAAACTTGAAAAAATTATTTATCAAGTGCATGAGCCGCTCACCATTTTGCCGCTGCTTGAATCGGTCAAAAATAGTTTGGCAAATCGCGGTTGGGTGTTTTATGAAAACCAAATGGCGCAAATTATCGATGACGTGCGCTTGATGACGCAAGATACTTTTATGGCGTCATCACTCAGTTGGCAGGTAGAACGCCAGCTGCAAGATGTTCATAGCCAGTTGTTGTCAACGGTTGAAATCCTTGATAGCCAAATTGGCTTAAAGCATTTTGCCTATGCCAGCAATCCGCAAAATGAAGCGGTGCGCCAAACGCGCGTGCATATTGAACATATCAAACAGTCGTTTAATCAATATATCCAAACCCGTGATTTAAATAAATTAACTGTCAATGACGAATTGATTGCCACTATTCAAGTTTTTGGGGCATTAGGATTAACACGTCCCAAAGAATTGGTCGAACAAATTCGCTTATTATTTAGCCGTATGCATAAAAATTCGGTACAGGTATTAAGCTGGGAAGCCAGTGATGCCATCGCCGACATGCTTGCCCGCTTTGAGCTATTTTTGGATTATTTATCCAATCAGTCTGTTAATGAAGAATTTTTGGATCAAACCCAAACTCAGCTTAACCGTGCCAATTTATTGCTTAATGGCTTAATCGAAATGCCATTAACCGCCGCCGAAGTGATAGCGCCAACCAAGCACTTTGGCAGTGATACGGTGATTTACGATGATGGAGGCGAATATATTGCCAGTGATATGAAAGCACCAACACAAGTGCTAGCTACGGCTTCAGAAGCGCCTATCAAGCAAACGGCTGTCACGCAAACGACTGGCGTGCAAGAATCGCAAGCGCTAGCGGCTGCAAGGCAAGCCCTCAAAGCTGATGATTACAGTATGGATGAAGATATCCGAGATATTTTCATTGAAGAGGCGCAAGAAGTCCTCGCTGAGTTGGGTGAGCAAATTCCCGTATGGGAAGTGGACACTCGTGAATTAGTCGCGCTCAAAGATATCCGCCGAGGTTTTCATACCTTAAAAGGCTCAGGTCGTATGGTGGGCGCTCATCAAATTGGTGAGATGTGTTGGGCAGTAGAAAACATGCTCAACCGTGTGCTAGATGGCACTTTAGCGGTTAGTGATGCGTTAGTGGGCTTTATCAAAGATACCCATCGCAAACTGCCGATATTGGTTGAAGATTTTCAGCAGCGGCGGGCGCCAAGTATTGACCCTGCGGTTACCGTGTTGCAAGCGACTAATCTATTACAGCAGCAGCCGATTAACACAGGTCTGCCAGAAACAAATGGCTTAGATAACCTTGTACCAGTCAGTGCTAGTGTGGCTAAAGACAGTGACAATGGGGCTCAAGGCAGTGAGGTTGCGAGTGACACTGCGCCATCAACCACAGCCTTACCTGAGGTAGTGGCTCGCGAATATGAGCAGCTAACGACGGTCACAGATGCGGTCAGCGATGCCGATATTCAAGAAATTTATATCGAAGAAGCCAATGAAGTGATTGAGACGATTGTCCCGCTTAACGCAGCTTGGCAAGCCAAGCCCAATGATTTTGATACCTTAAAAGAAATCCGCCGAGGTTTTCATACCTTAAAAGGCTCAGGTCGCATGGTTGGCGCCAATCAGCTAGGGGAGCTTGCTTGGTCGATTGAAAACATGCTCAATCGCGTGCTTGATCATACCATAGCGGTTGATGAAGGGGTTTCACACCTAGTTGCTGATGTCATTGACGCATTTGCTGGACTCATCACGATTTTTGCCCAAAATCGTACAGACTATCCCGCAGTGATTAAACTGTGGCAAGCTGTCGCTAATAGCTATGCCAAAAAACATGGCGACAGCTTTAGCTACCCTCAAGTCTTGTCCGCCTTTATGGGGCAGGGGGCCGACTTGCCGAGTGCGTCACACACAGATGCGGCACTCTCGTCTGATCACGCCACCGCACAAACGCAAGCGCTACAGGATGTCAGTGGCATTAGTGACATCAGTAGTGAAATGGATGTCGCTGATGACGTATTTATTGAAGAAGCAGACGAGTTATTGGTCAATATTGATAACTTTATCACCCACCATTTGGGTGAGCCTGCAACGCATGTGCCTGATGCCATATTACGCGCATTCCATACCTTGCGTGGTGGGGCAGCCCTGATTGAACTTAACAATGTCTATCACTTAAGCGCAGCGGTAGAAAAAGTATTGGGCGACTTATTACATAATGAAATGCCGCTGACGGCTCGCCAGTTATTGACCCTGCAAGAGGCCACAGATCTACTGCGAACCTACATTGATGAGCATAAAATCCATCATGATGTAACGGTTATAGAAGATAACAATGACATTGTTGCCGACTTGATTGAGCGTCTAACCGATGCCAATGCTGAGCCTCATGAAAGCAGCAAACTGACAGTCAAAGACCTGATGGCGCTTGGGATTGATGACTTACTCGCTGCCGATCAGCAAGCGCAAGCTAAGTTTGCTGGCGAGAATGAACAAGTTATTGCCTATGCCCAGCAGCTTGAACAACAGGCAGCAAGGCTTGCGCAGGCGTCTGAAGGTTTGAGCTATTTTATCATTCCAAGCACCTTACAGTTTGCCTATAAAAAACTGACTGATTATCCGCAATTTGCCAAAAATGAAGCCATTTATGATGCCTTAATGGGCTTACATAATCAGCTCATCAATATGTTTGACGCCATTGCAGCAGGCCTGCGCGTCAATATCGATGAAGAGGCGATTGAAACCTTAAGAAAATTATTGGCAAAAAATCAGTACCAAGCCGAGATGGATGCTATCGAGTACCAACCAGTTGCTACAGATGATGAACTATTGCAAATTTTCTTGGATGAAGTGCAAACCATTCAGCCCGACGTGCAAAATTACTACGACCAATGGCTCAATAACCTTAGCAATTTAGAGGTGGTCAAAGAACTAGCTAATTATATGCACATGTTAAAAGGGGGTGCAGAGCTACTCGGGGTAACGAGTATTGCCGAGATGGCGCTACGTGGTGAGCAAGTGTATGATGCCATTGATAAAGGTATTTTAGCGAGTGATGCCGATACCGCTTCATTGGTGCAAAAGCTGCATGAAACCATTGCCTCGCAGCTCAAGCAAGTTCGACAATTTAGTCGCTCTTTTGAAGCCACAGATTTTGCCCAGCAAATTGATGAGGTTATCGCTGGTACAGTGCAAAGTCGAGACTTGGTATTTGCAGTGCCGATGATTGTTGAAGCCAATCCTGAAGAGTTGATGGAGCAAAAACAACTTGCCCAAGAGGGTGATAGCGCGATTGCAAAAAATGATCCACTCTACATCGAAGAAATTATTAACAACTTTGAAGGGCGTCGTTTAGAGACTTGGAAAGGTCAAGAGCCTGACGAAGATATCTTAAAAATTTATCTTGAAGAAGCCAAAGAACTGATCGATAGCAGCAGCCAGCATCTACAAGAATTCCGTAGTAATAACAGTGATCTTGCAGCCTTACAAGCCTTGCAACGTGAATTGCACACCATCAAAGGTGGCGCAAGAATGGTCGGAGCTGAAGGGATTGCCACGTTGGCTCACGAAATGGAAACCATCTACGAAGAGCTAGGCAGCCGCCGCAAACCTGCGACGCGTATGATTGGCAACCTATTGGCGGTGTGTCATGACTGGTTAGCAAATGCGATTTATGTATTAGAGAATAAATTTAACCCACAAACGCCTGTGGCGTTGGTTGCTGCGCTGCAACAATTCTCGCGAAAACCTGATAGCTTAAAAGAAATCCCCAATGCTAACCTAGCCAGCCAAATTGAGCAAATTGATATCTATCGCAGTAGTTTGGGACAAGACACGTTAGAAGTCAAACAGCGCGACCTAAGCGTCATGCCGCTGATGACGGGTAACTTTGAATCTGAGCAAGATCAATCGAGCCTTAATGCTGAGACGCTTAGGATTTCTGCAAGTACCATGGAGCGCATGATTAACCTATCAGGTGAGTCCGCGATTAACCGCTCGCGAATCGAGATGGGTATATCAAGTCTATCGAACAATATCGAAGAGATGGGCGCAACTGTACAGCGTCTAGCAGATCAGCTACGCCGTATGGAAACAGAGCTTGAGATTCAAATCTTGTCACAAATTGGTGATGAGCATGCGTTAGAAAGTGACTTTGACCCGTTAGAGATGGACCAATATTCATCGCTCAACCAATTGTCAAAATCGCTCTCGGAATCGGCATCGGACTTGTTAGACATCAAAACGACCATGCTCGATAAAACCCGTGAAACCGAAAACTTGCTACTGCAGTTATCACGCACCCAGTCCGATTTGCAAGAAGGGTTGATGGACTCACGTACTGTGCCATTCTCGCGTATCACGCCACGGCTGCAACGGGTCGTCCGTCAAATAGCAACCGAACTGGGTAAATCTGTTGAACTGCGAATCCTAAACGATGAAGGTGAAATTGACCGTAATATCCTTGAGCGTATTACCTCGCCGCTTGAGCATATGCTACGTAACGCCGTTGACCATGGTATTGAAAAATCGCAAGAACGTATTGAAAGTGGTAAATCAAGAACAGGCTTAATCACGCTTGAAGTGCTGCGTGAAGGCGGTGAAATCGTTATCAACTTAACCGATGATGGACGCGGTATTAATGTCAATGCCGTACGCGAAAAAGCGATTGAGCAAGGCTTGATTTCTGCCAAAGATACCAGTCTAAAGACACTGGATATCATGCAATATATCTTTAACGCGGGTCTATCCACCGCCAAATCCGTATCACAAATCTCGGGTCGTGGTGTCGGTATGGACGTGGTACAAAGCGAAGTCAAGCAGCTGGGTGGTGTAGTAACCGTCGACTCTGAGCCTGGCAGAGGCTCACGCTTTACCATGCGTCTACCATTGACAGTTGCGGTGTCTGATGCCTTGATGGTGAGGGCAGGGGATAAATACTTTGCTGTACCATTGGTGCAAATTGAACGTGTGATGCGGGTCAATATCGATGCGATTGCTAACTTTTATACCACGAATGCCGATACTATCAATATCGATGGACAAGCCTATCGTTTGCGCTATCTTAATCAGATTTTGTACGGCAGTGACCCGGTGGATGCACTAGCGCACCAGTCAAGCAGTGTGCCAGTGATTATTATTCGTACTGACTTAGGTCAGCGCATGGCGCTACAAGTGGATATGATTGCAGGCTCTCGTATTGAAGTGGTCGTCAAACCGCTCGGTCGTCAGCTCTCCCATATCGATGGAATTTCTTCTGCCACCATCATGGGTGATGGCTCGGTCATGCTCATTCTTGACTTGGTGGCATTGATGCGTAATGTCAGCAACATTACCAAAGTCGAGCTGCAAAAAGCCAATAAAGCGGCCAAACGAGCGCACAAACCGCTGGTATTGATTGTGGATGACTCAGTAACCGTGCGCAAAGTCACCTCGCGCTTACTAGAACGTCACGGCTATGAGGCCCAAGTGGCAACAGATGGTATTGATGCGCTAGAAAAACTGCAAGAAATGCTACCTGAAGTCATTGTATTGGATATTGAGATGCCACGTATGGACGGCTTTGAAGTGGCCAACCATATTCGCCATAATTCACGGCTCCAGCATATCCCTATTGTCATGATTACATCGCGTACCGGTGAAAAACACCGTGAACGCGCGTTTGATATCGGGGTGAATGAATACATGGGTAAACCATTCCAAGAACAAATGCTGTTAGACACGTTAGCGCGCTTTACCCAACAAGCAAAAACTGACTAAGCCGACTGGCCAGGTAAAGGATACAATCATTCATGCTGTCAAAGTACCCACCGCTGCGATTTTTTATCGTTGCTGAGGAAAATCAGCAACGGCTCGCCTTTAGCGATACCATTCGTTCTTGGGGATTTGAAATCGTGGCATGCTTGGCAGCGTCACAGTTGTTCGAAAAACATTTTCAGCAAAAAGTTGATGTGTGGCTAATCGATACCCCAGACGATTACGCCGTCATTCAAAATGTTGAAAAACAACAGAATGTCAATTTGACTAAGGTTGTGCTACTGGGCTTTGTCACTGCGCCTTATATCAATGAAAGTCTGTTATATGCCAAATGGCAACGCCAACTCAAGCGAAAAATTGCCAACATGCTAGAACGTAGCGATTTGTTAGAGCCCTATGATGCTGCCAAGAGCGAAATCAAACCGTGGAAATATGTGGTGTTGCTCGCAGCCTCGATGGGCGGACCGCTCGCCATTAAGGAATTTTTAGATAATTTGCCCGAAGATTTACCAGTGGCGCTGTTACTAGCGCAGCACTTTAACCAAAATACGCTAAACACCTTGCCAAGAATTTTAAATCGTCACAATGAGTGGCGCTGTGACATAGTGACCAATACCCAGCAATTATTGACAGGACGTTGTTTGATTTTACCGATTGAACACAGCGTGGTGTGTGATTCCAATGGACGGGTGATTTTGCAGCGTAAACCTTGGCAAGGCAGTTACAAACCGCCAATCAGTGACGTCATGCGTAACTGCAGTGAAGCGTTTGGCAATAATTTAATCACTATTGTGTTCTCTGGTATGGGCAATGATGGCAGTGATGTGGCAGCGACGGTCAAAAAAAATGGCAGTATTATTTGGGCGCAAACCCCTGACAGCAGCACCTGCGCCAGTCAGCCACAAAGCATGATTGAAAGCAATCAAGTTACTTTTGTTGGCACCCCTAAGCAGTTAGCTGAGCAGCTAATCGCCTTGTGTGGCTAATGCTATAGGCTGGTAGCGACCGCTAAATTTCTTATTAATCACTAAAATGAGCAAGCCATGGCAAACGAGTTAAACCGTTACTTTAAGCAAAATGAAGATGTAGGCGTCCTAAGTATCACCACAGGTCAATTAACCATTGCTCGAATTCCTTCTAGCAGTTCGCCTGACTGGATTGTGCCGCAAGCTTTGATTTTGAGCATTGATAACTATGATGAGCGCATCTGGAATTATATTTGGCGCGGTCAAGAAGTGCCGGTGTATCACTTGTTGCCAAAAGATGATAAGCCCACCCACTTAGTGGTGTTAGAAAGCGTCACCGATATCCATCGGATTGCCTTGCAGATTCATGGCGAAGTGACTTTTCATTCTGTGCGTATTGCTGATCTCAAAGACGCTGATGACGCCACTTACCAAGCTGAATTAGCGACTCACTACCCTGACTTATTAGCCGCCTTAAACGCGCCAGATGATGAGGTCGTCGAGAGCTCACGCGCACCGAATTTGGCAGACTATAGCTTACAGCAGGACTATATTTTTCAGCCAGTCATGTTGGCAGGTGAGCTATGTGTGGTGCCAGATTTGGACAAGCTCTCGCATTTCTTGGTGGATTTAGATAGTTAGACGCAGTCCGCCTTTGTGCTATTTTGCCAACAGTCTGTTACTTTTATTTTGCCCAAACATTGCTAGAATAACCCAAAACAAATCATGATAAGGTAAAATTCATTATGGCATTATTTCCTGCAAATGAAGCGCCACAGCCGATTGCCCCACACGGTATCAACAAATGGTCGCTATCGTCACGTATTTTCCATTGGATTAGTGTGGTATTGTTGATTGCGACTTGGGCAATGATTGAGCTTAATGAAGATGCAACTGACTTTACCTATTTTGATTTGCATAAAGCGTTTGGACTCAGTGTGTTATTTTGGACAGTAGGTCGTATTATCAATCGTTTTGTCACCAAAGCCCCCGCCGATGTACCGATGCCAAAATGGCAAAATAAACTATCGCATTTAACCCATTTGGCACTGTACTTGATTTTACTTGCCATGCCTTTGGCGGGCTGGTTTTCTGTCATGTTTGATGGGGAAGGGGTGAGTATGTTTGGGCTATTTGATATCCCAGCCTTTGTCAGTGAAAACAGTGATTGGTCAGGCACGTTAGAAAAAATTCATAAAAATCTGTTGTGGACGTTGCTGCTGGTGTTCACAGCCTTGCATATCATCGGCGCGCTGTATCACCAATTTATCCAAAAAGACCATTTAATTCGCCGTATGCGCTAAGTCAGCCCATAGTATAAAAAAGCCCATGTCATCATGGGCTTTTTAGTCACAATTTTTTAAATGCAGCCTAGATTAAAAACAATCTAGATTAAGCGCAACATGAATTATTGGCGTGTACTATCAGGCAAGCTGATATTCATCTCCAACACTTCCATATTCGCTTCATTGTGATGTTGAATATTGACGTCATCAATGTTGACACCTGATACGTAGGTATTGACCACTGCCAAAATCTCACGTTTCATTTTTTCGATACGCTCTGGGGTTAACCGATTGTGCAAGCGGTTTTCGCTGGCAACGATGACCTTTAGGCGCTCTGCGGCAGTATTGGCACTGTTTGACTTTTGCTCACCGCCAAATAAATTACTCCAAAATCCCATAGCCTAACCTCCAAACCAGCGTTGTAGGAAGCTTTTCTTCTTCACCTCGATATGGCGATAGGGACGTTCTTCCCCCAAGAAACGAGCGACCATGTCATCATAAGTTTGACCGGCTTTTGAATTTTGATCTAGCACCACAGGCACACCTTGGTTTGATGCCTCAAGTACGCTATTGCTTTCAGGAATCACGCCAAGTAGCGGCACTTTTAGGATATCATTAGAGATGCTGTTGATATCCATCATCTCGCCGCGCTCAGCACGCTCAGCGTTGTAGCGGTTGATGACCAAGTGCTCACGTACCACGCCTGTACCTTCTTCAACTTTTTTAGTACGGCTTTGCAAAATACCGATGATACGGTCTGAGTCACGCACCGACGAGATTTCTGGGTTGGTCACGATGATGGCTTCATCGGCATGGTACATAGCTAGCTGGGCACCGCGCTCGATACCAGCGGGCGAGTCACACACGATGTAGTCAAATTGTTTGGCTAACTCATTAATGACTTCGGCGACTCCTTCATCTGTCAAGGCGTCTTTGTCGCGGGTTTGGCTGGCAGGTAAGATAAACAAATTATTGAGCTGTTTGTCTTTTACCAAAGCTTGTGACAGGCGCGCGTTCCCTGAGATAACATCAACAAAGTCATACACGATGCGGTTTTCGCAGCCCATAATGAGGTCAAGATTTCTAAGACCCACGTCAAAGTCAATCACTACAGTTTTAAAGCCGCGAAGGGCTAGACCTGTAGCGAAAGAGGCGCTAGTGGTGGTTTTGCCTACCCCGCCTTTTCCTGAAGTTACAACAACGATTTTTGCCACTTTGGCATACTCCTATTCATAGCACGGTGTCAGTGAGGCTGTATTGGTTAATCATCAAGCCATACACACATTCACGCTAAACTGGTTTGAAAAATATGGATATAAATTAACGTAAATCGTTAAAAGTTAAGGCTTAAATTTTAGTTAGCCCAAATTTGGTTAATTGGACTAGTTTAGCATAAAAAACTTTTCGAAGTTAATCGAGAGATTGACGATTTTTGCATAGATTGTGGTATAAGTGGTTGTTTAGGTGATTGTTATTCCATCAATTCAAACACCAAGCCTTGTCCATCCAAGTAGCTGACTTGTACCGCTTTATCCAAATACTCAGTGGGAATATTTTCTTTTAGGCAATAAGTGCCCGCAACTGACACCAGTGACGGGTTAAAACGTAAACAGAATATTTTGGCATTGGTGTCGCCCGTCGCCCCTGCGACCAATCGCCCTTCGGCTTTGCCATACACGTGTAGGCTATAATCGGTAATCGCTTCCGCGCCGGCATTGATGCCTTTGGTCAAAATCACGTCACCCCCAACATGGTTGATACTTTGACCTGAGCGCAAAATTTGACTATGCACCAAATCGCCTTCAAGCTGCGATTGGTGATGCGGTGAGGCGACAAATTTTTCAGGTGCAGCTGCGGTCTCATTGATTGTGGTCTCATTGCTTGCGGTATTATTGGCTGCGATATCATTAGCGGTTTGATTTTGTCGCTCAGTCACTTGACTGTCGGATGCGGGTGATTGGGTAGGGGATTGCGCAATATTTTGAGAGGATGGCGTATTGGCTGTGCTGTCTGATTTTCGCTCACTACCCGTCGCCACATTTTTTGGTGCTTTGCCGTCAATGCGCTGCCCATCTGCTGGAAAAATGGCAATGCGAAGCTCATTGGCTTGGGCGTCATTGGCGCCTGTGACCAACCCAATCGGCTGTAACCCTAGTGCCCATAAGCCGCCCCAAAGCTGCGCTAAATTTAATGGCTGTTGACAACTGACAATCACCGGTAAGTTGGACTGGCGTTGACGACCTAGCTTTTGTGCAATCTTTGTCAAAATTACTTTGATATCATTGCCTTCAATATTTAGGCGGGTAAAGTTGAGGAGTCTGCCCGTAAGTTTCACGCTAGTGGCTACAGGGTCGGTGGGTAATGGGTTGGCTGGCTGCTGACTTTGCGGTGAACCCTGCTCTGATAGGTTAGGTAGGTTTTGTAAGTTTTGTGATGAACTATCTTGGGTCAAGTCAAGGGCAGCGGGCTGTGTCATGAAAAACCTTTTTATAATAACTTTTTATACATCAAAATCGATTCATACCGCATATTAGCAAGTATTATTTAAAACAACAACCATTCACCGCGCTATTTATTGTTTGGCAACCAAAGCCGTAATAGGGCGATAAAAAAAGCGTTGTACAGCCGATATCGGCCGGCCAAATTGGTGGATTCAATCAGCGTATTTGGTGCTTCCATTGTTGAATGCGAACTTGGTTGGCAAGTGACGTCAAACTATCATCAATAATATCGCTAACTAATTTTTCTAGCGCAGGGCTAGTGACGTCAATTTGCACTAAGCTTTTGGCGATTTCTTCATACATCAGCGTGAGCGTTTGCGGTTTGGTAAGGTTGGTGGTCAAGCTTAATGTCAGATTTTCCCCAATGTGTTGCCCGATGCTGTGCATTTGGTTTTCTATCAGACTACCTGCAATCGGTATCAATCGTAATATGCGATGCAGCTCGGGCGTATCGGTCAGCGCTTGCTGAATGGCGATGCCCACCTGTTCTGCCAAAGGTTTGGCAAAGATGGCAGGATGGGCGGGCGTGGATTGTAATAACGGTGTGGCTTCTTGCTGCAGCACTTCGACAATGACCTTTTGTATGTCATCCCGATGCTTGTCGATGATGTTTTTGACCAAATGCCCATCGGTGTTGCTTATTTCGGTGCGGATATTGTCAATCGCAGTTAAAATCACCCGATCAGAAATCTCTTCCATAATCATTTGGTAATAAAATTTGATTGTCGCAAGCCAACTGGCGGGCAAAACTTTGTAGCCCAGTTCATGCAGACGATAACCAATCACGCCAACGCGCAGCAGTCGTAATGCGCGCAGCTGCGGTGCACAGCCCAACACTTCATACCAATGCACGAATGGAAAGAAAAACCAGCGGTAATAGCGTTTTTGGGCGATGGCAATCAACCAGCGAACCACAAGCTCTGCTACCAAAAAGATGGTAAACAGACCCCCTGCCACTTTGAGCGGCTCGTGCCATCCTTGCTGATAACTGACGATACTGTCAACAAACCCTAGCCAATTTGCTATTTTTGCCATAAAGCTACTTAGCATCAAAGTGTCAAACCCCATGAGCAGCAAGTCCAACACAATGGCAATCATCATGATGGTATCGTAGGCTAACTGCCAACGACTGGGTTTGGCAGGGTGAGCAGCGAGCGGTTGGCTAATATTCGAGCTTGGCGTTGGGCTGGATTTTGGGTCTAAATTAGCAGTTGGCATAAAAAAGTGCTCAAAATGGGGTCAATACCGCAAAAAATGTGAGTGAGGACAAGGCAGGTAAGTCATATATCGCATGGCTTACCTGAGATTTTAACTAGTAGTGTCACTAGTGATATGTCACTAGTAAGGCGTCGCTAGGGATGACGGGTAAAATCATCGAGCATGGCTTGGATACGTTGATCTTTTTGCTGCCACACATCATCAAGCCAACGGTACATATCTATTTTGGTTTGTTCATCCTGTTGGTATTTTCCATCCATGAGGCGCTGTAGCAAATCATCTGGCAATGCAATTTTTTGAATATCCACCCCGATGCGTTTGATATTACCTTGCCATAAATCCTGATAGGTAGGAATACCGTCAGGATACACAATCGTCATGTCAAGCACCGCGTCTAAATCGTTACCCAACGCACCCAATGCAAGCGCAATGCCGCCCGCTTTGGGTTTTAGCAAATGTTGATACGGCGATTGTTGCAAGTCATGTTTTTTTTGGGTAAACCGCGTGCCTTCGATAAAGTTAAGTAAGGTAAAAGGCTTGTCGAGTAAGTTTTGACAAGCGCGTTTGGCTTCGATGATATCGCGGTCTTCTAGCGCTGGATTTTTAGCAATCGCTGTTTTCGAGTAGCGTTTCATCATCGGAAAGTCTAAAAAATAAAAGGCTTGCCCCACAATTGGGATATACAGTAGCTCGTATTTGGCAAAAAATCGCGTTAACGGCAGTCGGTTTTCACTGATGTATTGAATGACAGTGGTGTCGACCCAAGATTGGTGATTACTCAGCAAAATATATTTGCCATTAACCGATAAGTCATCAGGCAGATTGACGCGAAAATCAATATCGGGCAGGATATTTTCAATCAAACGATTGTTGGTATTGATCCAGTGATTGGCTATTTTTAACACGGATTTATCTGCCAATGTATGACCCGTTAATGTTTTTACCGCGCCCATCGCCCAAAGCGGTAGACTAAACAGCACTGAATTGCCGGTAATGGTGCCTGCCGCCACCGCTAAGCTGGCGTTTTGCGCCAAAGGTAATGATGTTTTACGCAGTTTGTTGAACGTGTTTTTGAGCAATGATGGTTTATTGTTATTTGTCATATTTGGCTCCCACAAAGCTTATTCAAAAAAGCTTATTTGAATGAGACATAAGAAAAAATACTTGGCTTCATTAATTTGGCTTCGTTAATTGTAAAAATAAGTGTTAGTTTAGCAAACGTCAAAAATGTTCACTAATAAATTTTTATACACTGGCAAGCACAAATCTTGCAGGTTTATTGGTGCTGTGCTATACACCCCAGTAAAGTTAATTGTCAAAAAATTTTTTTAAAAATTAACAAGTTATTGAATAAGCTATGGATAATAGATTGACTATCCAGCACAGTTTTCATCAAAATCACGAAGCATTTAATATATAAAAATAAATAATATAAATAATGAATACTTGAAAATATTTTGTAACAAATTATGCCATCCTACAACATCCTTAAGACAAATCATTACATATAAAGAAAAAGTTTATTGCATAATGAGCTCAATCACAAAGCAACTGAGTGTTGTCAGGTTTATCTGGCAAATGAGATAAAAACAACAAGTTGGTGCGTGACAATTATAACTAAGTAATTATAACTAGAGGAATTCAAAGGAGATTACTCATGCGTACTAAATTATTAGCAGCTACTTTAGCATCAGGTGTTATCTTAACAGGTTGTGCAACAACGCCAACTGGTACGACAACAACAGGCATTACCGACAATAAAGCGCTTATTGGTGGTCTATTAGGGGCAGCCGCAGGTGCGGGTGTCTCAAAGGCAACGGGCGGTGAAAAAACCGGTCGTGATGCGGCAATCGGTGGTGTACTAGGTGCTGGTGTTGGCTACTACATGCAACAACAAGAAGCAAAACTTCGTGCAGAAACCGCAGGTTCTGGCGTGACGGTAACGCGTGACCCAGTGACTAATAACATTAACTTGTCTATCCCAGAAGCGATAACTTTCCGCGTTGGTGATTCTACTATTCTACCTAACTTCTATAATACGTTAGACAAAGTAGCTACCACACTACGTGACTATAACCAAACTAACATTCAAGTAAATGGTTACGCCTCAGTGGAAGGTGATGCAAATAGAAACCAAGCGTTATCACAACGCCGTGCATCAGCAGTCGCTAATTACTTAGTCAATCGTGGCATCTCTGGTAACCGTATCAGCGCTATTGGTCGCGGTGCGACAACACAATTTGGCTCAAGCTATGAACCAAACCGCCGTGTAGAGATGACTATTCTTGCACCCCAGTCAGTTAACTAATCAGTCGGTTAACTAATTAAGTCAAGCTAGATGATATGTTCATCAGTGAATTGATAAAAAAAGCACCTTTTATAAGGTGCTTTTTTGGTTCAAAAAATGAAAAAAGGACTATATCGGCGTTATAAAATACTCACCACAATATTATTGCCATTGTCTAAGGCGTCATTATAAAACGCCAATAACTCATTATATGAAGCCAGTAATTCTTTATCCAAGTTTTCCTTTTTGTCTTGCCAAATATTGGGTGGGAAAATAGCTTGCTCACGTAGTGACTTCATTGAGACTTTTTCTAAGCGTTTTTTAAAGTTAATTTGTTCTAGTACATCAACGATTTCGACAATATGTGCCCACGGGGTAAAAGCAATGAAATCGGCGTCTTCACTGTCACTAAAGGTTTCCACACCCACCACAAACTCACTAACAGGCTCATCAGGTACAGGTTGGGTGGCACTGTGTTTAGTTAACACAAAATGGATAATGTCCCACAGTTTGCCCAAATCTACCAATTGCGCTTGAGGCTGCTCACTCATACTTTCAAGTAACGCCGTTCGCGCTGTATCAGTGGCATTTTGCAGTTGCTCGAGCAGGGCGTTATCGACCATCAAATATTGTGCGATCATACAATTTCCTAGTTATAAAGTAGCGAGATATTAGCGTAGTGGGATATGACAGTCCTATCACTTTATGTTAAAACGAGGATAGTATACCTCATACAGCAAGCGATTTTGACGATGTATTCACTTGAATTGACCGACTCATTTAGCTGACTTATTGGACTGATTTATTTAGCAGACTTATTTAACCGATTAGACCCGCTGACATATTGATTAATGAGGCTAAAATTGCGGTATTAAAGAAAAATGATAACACACAATGGATGGTACCGATGATCCGACTTTGCTGGGTGTTGAAGGCGACATCCGCTGTTTGACCAGATGTGCCAATGATGTAGGAAAAATATAAAAAATCCCAGTAGGCAGGGTCATCATCGTTAGGAAAATCTAGCATTTCTGCGTTTTTTTCTTCTTTAAGCAAGAAATACTCGTGGGTGTAATGAATAGCAAACATGGTATGAATAAACAGCCAGGCCGTCAAAATCGTCATGGCGGTGAGCGCGATATGAAACAGCATCAAAGCGCCTTTGGCGTCCTTGCTCGCGCCCAACTCTACGACAATCGCTAGCATACTGACAATGGCTGTGACAAAAACCAAAATCAGCATTAACACCGTGCCTTCGTCTTCAGCATGGGCTTTATCCAAAATTGCATTTTGATCGGCTTTATACATCATCCGAAAAATAGCCAGTAAATACACCCAAAGTCCGATATTCCAAGCCAGCAAAAATTGCGTCACAAACTTCAATTTATCGTAGGCTACCGCCAACGTCCAATCTTTGGGCAATAGACCAACCAGCGTCGATAGTCCAAAATACACCACCACCATGGTGGCAAATCCTAACAGTAGACGAGGGCGGCTTTGAAAAAAACGATAGATGTAACCGATCATGGCTGTTTTCTCATAGCGGTTTCCTTACGGTTGTCTGCTCACGGCTGTTCACTCAGGGCTGTCTGTGTCGGCTTGTTGGGTGCTTTGATTGTGGCGATTTAGGCGTTAACAGGCGAGGTTTTTTGCGCGATTGTGGCGTTGTCGTTGCCGCGGATAAAGGTTGGACACCCAGTCGCTTTAAATCGGCAGGTGATAGCGGTATTTGTGTGGATGCGCCAACCTCTAAATTCCCCAAGCTAAAGCCACTTGATGCCATGCGAATCAGCCGCAGACAAGGCAGTCCCACATGGGCCGCCATGCGACGTACTTGACGATTTTTACCTTCAAAAATAGTAATGGCGAGCCACGTGGTGACTTTGCGTTTGGCAATCTTGTCAGGCGCTTGCCAAATATGCTCGGCAATTTGTGCTTCGCTTAGCCTTACAACTTCGGCAGGTAAGGTGATACCGTCTTTGAGTGGCACCCCTGTTTGTAGTTGTTGTAACTGGGCATCGCTTGCATCGCCTTCCACCTGTATCCAGTAGGTTTTGCCTTGTTGTTTGCCTGCATTGGCTTTGGGTGGATGGGTCAAGGCTTTATTGACTTGTCCATCAGCGGTTAGCAGTAGCAATCCTTCGGAAGTGGCATCTAATCGCCCCGCCACGCGTAGGCTTTTGTCGCTAAAATAATCGCTGAGCGTCGCAAAGTTGTTATTATCATCGCTGCGAAATTGGCTGAGTACGCCATAAGGTTTGTTAAATAAAATCAGTGTCGGCATGGTAGAGGATGACAAGTGAGTGAAAAAAAGCTTAAAGCGCATCAAGCAGATAAGTTGTTCAGTGTAAACGCTAATCTTGGCTATTGCAATTTGGTTATTGCAACAAAGTCACCGTTATAAACCACACCGCCCAACGCCATACATATTTTGCAAAATTGTGCCAAATTGTGCAAAAGGATAAGCCCGTATTTTTGGCTAAAAACAAGGTATAATAATCCGTTCATACAACTACAATAATACTAACATATGTCCTATCACTATCAATTTACCACTGAGTTTGACTGGCGCTCACAGACACAGTGGCAGACGCCTGATACGCCCTTTATGCACTTTGATTTTTGGCAAGCGCTCATAGATGCAAAGCTGATTGGCGGGCGCAGCGATTGGTGGGTGCAGTATGTGCAGATTGTCGATGACAGTGCTCAACTGATTGCCGTGATGCCTGTGTTTATCAAAAAGCATCACCAAGGCGAATATGTGTTTGATTTTAGCTGGGCAGAAGCCTTTGAGCGCTATGGTAGAAATTATTATCCAAGATTGGTGACAAGCGTGCCTTTTACACCCGTCACCGGCGAGCGAATTTGGGTGGCACAAGGTAAGTCATTAACCGCGCCACTGTATCAGACCTTACTACAAGCGATTGATGAATTGGCGAGTCGCTATCAAGCATCCACTTGGCACGGACTGTTTTTCTCCCCAAAAAATGTCCAAGCGTTGCACAATATGCCCAATCTTTGCGAGCGGCTAAGCTGTCAGTTTTTATGGCAAAATCGCAATCTACAGGATAAAAAATGCGCCAATTTTGATGAGTTTTTGGCAACATTAACTGCCAAAAAACGCAAATCAATTAAAGTGGAACGCCAAAAGGTGCTCAAACAAAATTTAAGCTGTCAGGTTAAAATCGGTGACGATATCACCGAGGCGGATTGGGCAGTTTTTTACCAATGCTATGCCATGACCTATCTGGTGAGAGGACGGCAGCCGTATTTGAATTTAGCATTTTTTAAGCAGCTTGGGCAGACTATGGCAGACAAGCTGATGCTCGCTCAAGCGCATAACGCGCACGGTGATATCGTGGCTTGTAGTTTGTTTTTTTTCGATGACGATGCCGCTATCAGCACGTTATATGGTCGCTATTGGGGCTGCCTAGAAGAATATGATTGTTTACATTTTGAGCTGTGTTATTACCAAGGCATTGATTTTGCTATCAAGCAAGGCCTTCGCTACTTTGACCCTGGTACCCAAGGGGAGCACAAGTTGATTCGCGGCTTTTATCCGGTGTTGACTCATTCGCTACACCGTGTCTACGACAAGGTGTTTGCCCCTGCGATTGCCCAGTTTTGCCAAGACGAACAGCACGCTATATTGGCGTACCAAGCCGATGCGATGACCGCGTTACCTTTTAATGACACCTATAAAAGCCAATTTTTTGGCGATGTTGCCGCGCAAGGCACCATACCCGATAATGAGTTTTTGAAAAAATAATGATAAATGTTGGTCTAAACCTAAACCTGGCTGGCGCGCATTTGAGCGCGGCACACAAACAGCAGATACCGCCGAAACTTATCCCTTGGCTGACGTCAACAGGGTCGCTCACCGCCAAATTTGAAGCCTTATCTCAGCATAAACTCATCGTACAGCCGACGTTTGAAGGGCGGCAAACCTTGTCCCTGAGCGAAAAGCGCCAACTGCAGTTACCGCTTGGGGTGAGCCAATCGGCATGGGTGCGCGAAGCCTTATTATTTGGCAAGCCTAATCAAGATGCGTGGGTGGTGGCGCGGTCAGTATTTCCGTTTGCCAGCCTCATTGGTAATGCGCGAAAACTGGCAAATCTGGGCACAACACCGATTGGCTATATACTGTTTCGTCGGCATGGCGCCACGATGACCAACCGCTGGATTGATGTGACAGCGCAAGGCTGGCGGCGCACCACCCTTTACCAGTGGCAAGGCAGGCATTTTTTGATTAGTGAGACTTTTTTACCGGCATTTGAAAATAGCCTTATGGGTGAAGAAGAAAACGGCATGATTCATGTCAGCACTGACAAAGGGGAAGGATAAGTACAAAAACCACTGGTTGCTGTGCGCTAGTATTTAAATAGTTAGCCAAAAAAAGACAGTTAGGGT
>ERZ1023261.109-NODE-109-length-38591-cov-4.777377_pt1 | contig 38591 bp, 33 predicted proteins | sample MGYA00521234_ERZ1023261 | MGnify/ENA primary metagenome ERZ1023261 (study PRJEB32759, sample SAMN07749871) | skin metagenome | biome: transportation; feature: city; material: polyester macromolecule | host: Homo sapiens | place: Hong Kong:TC line | collected...
GTGTCGATGCGCAGGGTTATGCGGTGGCAGTTGTCGGTCTTGCCGCAGGCAATGCAATCAATCTGAACAAACCGATAGATAGCACGATTGCGCCCATCCCTCACGGCTATACAGACAACCCTACAACTGCCAACTATGGTCAAGTTATTCACACAGCGGGCATGAATGCTGTCAATCCAGCATGGGCGATTGAAGAAAATTATGGCTTTTTTGATTGGGTTAAAAAAAGTCTCAGCAATTATGCCAATTTTAAAGGGCGCGCTAGACGTAAAGAATATTGGTATTTTTATTTGGCGTGGGTCATGTTGTATCTGGGTGGGGCAATCATCGATTATATGATTGGCACCGATGGCATTGTGGCGGGGCTTATTGCTTTGGCGTTGGTGATTCCCAATATCGCAGTAGGTGTTCGCCGTTTACATGACATTAATAAATCAGGCTGGTGGATGCTCATTGCCTTTATCCCCATCATTGGCGGGATTATGCTGCTGGTGTGGTATTGCACAGATACCAAGCCGAATGTCAACCAGTGGGGCGCCCCTGCTCGCCGCTTGCCTTAATGCATTCTTGACGCAGGGTCTTTAAGAAGCTGCCCAGTCGGCAGCTTTTTTATATCTCAAGCTGTTGCACATCAGCTAGCTTTGGTAAATCTTGCAAGCTTTTAAGCCCAAAGGCGGCTAAAAACGCTGGGGTGGTATGCAGTAGTGCAGGACGTCCCAGCGTATCGCGAAAGCCTTGCTCAATAATCCAGCCTTTATCAAATAGTTGCCGTAAAATATTGCTCGATACAGTCACGCCACGAATTTGCTCAATATCGCCACGCGTCACCGGTTGTTTGTAAGCAATCACACTTAACGTCTCTAATAACGCTTGGCTTAAGGTTTCTTGACGCTGGGGAAAAACTTGCTGAATAAGTGGGCTAAAGTCATTGGCGATTTGCAATCGGTAGCCGCTCGCGGTATCCGCTAAGGTTAACGCGCCTTGTGATAGACGCTGCTGCAAGACCGTGAGCGCCATGCTCAGTTGGTTTGGATTAATCGATAGCCAGTGACATAGCTGTTTGGCAGTAATCGGGGTTTCTGAGGCATGCAAAATCGCTTCGATAGATTTGCTATGCTGCTGGGCAAGCTGATGTTGTTGGTTAAAATCGGTCATGACGATGCCCATATCAAGGTTAGTTCGCTTACATCGGAAGCGTTGTCATCCTCTTGTGCGACAAATTTTAGCATCCGCTGTTTTGCTAATTCCAAAATGGCGACAAAACTCACCACCACACCCAGTTTGCCTTGTGATTTATCTAATATGTCGTGGAAAGTGCCTTGACCACGACTTGCCAATATACGGCTAATACTTGCCATACGCTCTGCCAAAGGCACGATATCGGCTTTGACATGGTGCATTTGGTAATCGGGTTTTAGCTGCATTTTGATTAAACTGTCGGCAAGCATGGTGGCAGGATAGGGTGCAATCTCTTTGGCTAATATATCAGGACTTGGCAAACTGGCGTATGCCAAAAACACATCGCGCTCAAGCCGCATTAACGCATCGATACGCTGACTGGCGTGTTTGATTTGGGCGTATTGTTCAAGTCTGTCAATCAGCTGCTTGGTGGGGTTTTTTTCATCCTCTGGCCGTTGCGGGCTTGGTAGTAACAATTCGCTTTTGATAGCAATTAAGGTACTTGCCATCAGCAAATAATCGCCTGCCAACTCAAAATGATTGTCATCGAGCTCATCAATATAAGTCAGGTACTGCTCGGTAATCGGCAAAATCGCTGTGGTGGTGATATCAAAGTTATTTTTTTTGACTAAGTACAACAAAAAATCCAGCGGACCTTCAAACTGCTCCAGCCAAATGGCAAAGGCTTCAGGCGGAATATAGAGGTCTTCGGGCAGACTTTGAACAGGCGTCTCAAAAATTCGAATGGCTAAATTGGTCATTTGTGATGTTGTTTTTTTAGGTTTTGAATATGCTGATGGCGAGTTTTAAGCGTATTATCAAGACGATTTTTAGCCAATAATTGGCAGATTTGCTGAACTTGTATGTCGCTGAGTTTTTGTTGGTCAAATGACAAAATATAATCTGTGAAGTTTCCCAAGCGACAGATATTGACTGGAAAATTACTTTTTAATTCACATTCACCTGTAAATACAATAACTGAATAAAAAACGTCATTCGGTAAATCTAATAAATTCTCTAATGTTTTGATATGTTTATAATTTTGTCGTAACGGATTTTGGAAAAGATGTTTTTTGCCATAAATGTTTTGCGTCCATTTGGCATCTTTGACTTTACCATAAATCCACCCTTTATAGTTTTTAGTTTCAACCACGAAAATACCAAAACGCGACACATAAATATGGTCAATTTGCGTAGAACCTTCATCAGTTGCTAAAGTGACGTTTTGCAAATCATGGTAGCTATCATGTGGCAGCTTGCGATTAGCAGCTTTTTCAACCATTTTTTCGCCAAACCAACCTTTAAAAGTAGGCGATTTTAAAAAACTAATGATAAGGAAAAGAGGAATTAACCACCAAATTTGTTTTAATAATTCCCATAGCATTTTGTTTTTAATCCTTTGATTGTTTAACTGCTAAAAACAATCCTGCCCCAATTGATAGGGTAGAGCACAGATAGTTGCTGTCCTGTTCAAAGGCTGACAAAAACGCTGCTACTTCATCGGCATGAGAAATGACATTATCGACAATCAGCATATCGCCAAAGGTCAGCAATCGCTTAAAGTCAGCCACATAGTCACCATAAAACCTACGCTCTGCATCCAAGAAAATCACATCAAAATGGGCGGTTGACTGACGTAAAAAATCCTTCGCATCGACTTGTTGTAGCGTGATATTGTGGTCAAACTGCAAGGTGCGCAGGTGGTTGCGAGCAGTTAGTAATCGCCACTCATCGATATCAATCGAGGTCAATGTGGCACTATCCGCGGTATTGGCGCGATTGATTTGGGCTAACGCATAGCCTAGCCATAGCGTAGAATAGCCTGTTGATGTGCCGATTTCTAATATATTTTTAGCCCGCTTACTGATAACCAGACTGGCAAGAAACTCGGCTGAATCAGGCTCAAGGTGGCGATGTCGGTTAAGACGGTTGGGCTGCGCATCGTCAAAGGCTTTATCGGTTTGATAAAGCCTATCGGTATAGGCTTTAAAGTGTGCAAATGACATGAGTGACTCGTTATTTTTTGAGTTTGGCAAGGGGTTTGATACCAATGGCTTTTCGTACTTTTTCTAGGCGTTTGCGCGCATCACGGCGGGCTTTTTCTGCGCCCATTTGTAGGATTTCTTCCAATTCTTTTGGATTCGCCATCAATTCATTGTAACGAGCACGGAAAGGGGCAATTTCGCTGTTAATTTTTTCAAACAACACTTCTTTGGCATCCCCCCAACCGATACCTTGCTCAAAACGTTGACGCAGTAGTTGTTGTTCTTCCGCGCTAGCGAATGCACGATAAATCTCAAAAATCGTGGATTCATCGGGGTTTTTGGGTTCTTCTGGCAACTGTGAATTAGTAACAATACGCATGATGGCTTTTCGCAGCGCTTTTTCACCGTCTACTTGCGACTGATTTGATGAAGGGTCGCCAAATAACGGAATGGTATTGCCATAGCTTTTTGACATTTTACGACCATCAAGCCCCGTCAGTAGCGGCGTGTCATCATCTACCATGGCTTCGGGCAATACAAAAATCGGTTTTTCCGGGTCACAATAGCGAAAATTAAAGGTACCTGCGATATCACGTGCCATCTCGATATGCTGGATTTGGTCTTTCCCCACAGGGACATGGGTGGCATTGAACATCAAAATATCCGCGGCCATTAGCACAGGATAACTAAATAACCCCATCGAAATGCCATAATCAGGGTCAGTGTCTGGCGTTTCACGGTTAGCATCTACGGCGGCTTTGTAGGCGTGCGCACGGTTCATCAAACCTTTAGCACAGTTACAGTTGAGTACCCAAGTTAGCTCTGGAATTTCGATAATGTCCGACTGGCGGTAAAACACCACGCGCTCAGGGTCGAGACCACACGCAAGCCACGTCGCGGCAATTGCCTTGGTCGATGCATGAATCGCCTCAGGGTCATGGCATTTGATGAGTGCGTGCAAATCCGCCAAGAAAAAATAAGCGTCGCTTTCTCCCGTACTGGCGCCTTGTATCGCCGATTGTATGGCTGGGCGAATGGCACCGACGTAGTTGCCAAGATGGGGAATACCACTGGTGGTAATACCGGTTAAAATGCGGCGCGGCGCGGCTGTTTTATCATTCATATTCAAAATTCCAAACAAAAGCAAAAAAAGTACAAAATAGGCAAAAAAATTGTCCGCTAGTATAGCGGTTTTTGTCTACAAATTCATGCCAAAAATTGGCTGAGCCACATGACTCGCATGAGCAAAATTAGCGGTAATAGCGGATACCAGTAGGCTGAGTTTTATAGCGCCGATGAAACCACATGTATTGGGTCGGGTCGATACGGATATAATTTTCTAATAGCTGATTGATGCGTTTGGCATCCGCTAATTCATCTTCGGTTGGGTAGTTGTCAATGATAGGCGAGAAGATGATGTGATAATGCGGTTTGCGACCTTTTGGCATCTCATCCGGGGTTTCCCGATAAAAATGCAATATCATCACGGCAGGCGGATTGGCTTTATTGCCCAGTTTTGCCATGCGACGTGGTGCGGTCAAGGTGGCAGCGGGTACCCCAAAAAAGTCTGCCATCACGCCTTGTTTTAGCCCAAAATCTTGGTCGGGGGTGATCCATACCACATGGTTGTCTTTAAGATTTTTGGCAAAATGGCGCATATCGCGATGACTGATTTGGTCGCTATAAACCTTTGAGCGAGCGTTAAAAATAAACCAATCAAGCAGCGCATTGTTTTGCGGTCGATACACCACATCCAGCGGGGTAAACATGGTGGTCAGCCGTCCACCCAAATCGAGCAAAGTCGAATGGATGCCGAGTAAAATCACCGCTTTACCTTGCGATTGGGCGTTTTTGACATGGTGCAGCCCTGATACAGTGACGCAGCGGGTAAATACATCAGGTCGATACCACGCACACAGACTTTCAAACACACCCACACCGGCATTGATAAAAATCTTCTCTGCCATCTCTAAACGCTGATCTTCGCTGAGCTCTGGAAACGCCAATGACAAATTGGTCAAAGTATCGGCTCGGCGGCTTTTAATCAGTCCAAATAACAATTTTCCCAAAAAATGACCGATTTTAAATTGATAGCGCAACGGCAAATAAATCAATGGCAAAATCAGCGCGACCCCAAGCCAAATCCCCCAATATTGCGGCAACAAAAACTGCCACTGAAAAGGCTTACGCGCTGTACGGTTATCTGATTGCAGTTTTTGCAACTCGCTCACCTTTGGCATGCCTTCAAGTGTTACGGTTGACTGATGCAGCAGATTGGCATCGGCATTACTGGCAGTATCAACCGGAGGCATTTTGGCTGCTGGGTCAAACATTTGAGGCTTATGATTTTGGGTTGGTTTCATAGGGTATGTTTCATTAAAAAAAGCATAAAAAAATATAAGAAAAGACATAAAAAATGCAAAAATAAATGCCGTGGCAGTGACCTGGTTGATTAAATTTGTAAAACTGGTCAAAAAATATAGGCTAAAATATACAGGCTTTTAAGCTGATTGGGTCATTATACCAAACAACGACGCAGGCTAAAGCCAGTAAATTTAGTATATATTGGGTAACAGTGATACATTGAATGACGAATAACCATTAATCCATGTTACAATTTGCAAAATATTACAAAAAACTAGCAATGATTATTTAACGTAATTACATGTTGATTTAGTTCCATTTAACACAATTGCTTTTTAACATACTTGCGTTTATCTCTATCCTAGGATGATCTTCATATAAAAAGGAGTTGACATGCAGACAAATTCCGCAATGACAAGTAACTCCCCCATGCTATCAAAGATAGTATGGTTACTTGTTGCAATTATTGGCGCAGTGGCATTAGGGACAATCGCCCTGCACCGCGGCGAAAGTATCAATGCGGTGTGGCTTGTTGCCGCTGCCGTGTGTTCGTATAGCATTGCTTATCGCTACTATAGCTTATTTATCGCCAAAAAAGTCTTTGAACTCAATCCCCGCCGCGTGACACCCGCTCATCGCCTAAAAGATGGCTTAGATTATGTTCCTACCAATAAATACGTCTTATTTGGTCACCACTTTGCTGCGATTGCTGGGGCAGGTCCTTTAGTCGGTCCTATCTTAGCGGCACAAATGGGTTATTTGCCAGGTACGCTATGGCTCATCATTGGTGTGGTATTTGCAGGTGCGGTACAAGATTTTACTGTACTATTTATCTCGACCCGCCGTGATGGCAAATCACTGGGTGAAATGGCAAAAGACGAGCTGGGTACTTTTACGGGTATTACGGTGATGCTTGGTGCACTCGGCGTGATGGTCATCATTCTTGCAGTACTGGCACTGGTGGTGGTCAAGGCGCTAGCGCACAGTCCTTGGGGACTATTTACCATCGCGGCAACGATTCCTATCGCGCTACTGATGGGCATCTACATGCGTTATTTACGCCCAGGTAAAATCATGGAAGTGTCTATCATCGGCTTTGTGTTGATGATGGCGGCGATTGTATTTGGTGGCGATATTGCCAAAGACCCTGCGATGGCTGAATTGTTTACCTTGACAGGTACCCAGCTGACTTGGGCTTTGATGATTTATGGTGTGGTGGCATCGGTATTGCCTGTGTGGCTGCTGCTTGCGCCGCGTGATTATTTATCAACTTTTTTAAAAATAGGGGTGATTGTAGGTTTGGCACTGGCGATTATCTTTACCATGCCAGAGTTAAAAATGCCTGCGGTTACCAAATTTATCGATGGTACAGGTCCGGTATTTAAAGGCGGGTTATTTCCGTTCTTGTTTATTACCATTGCTTGTGGTGCTATCTCTGGTTTTCACGCGTTGGTATCGAGTGGTACGACCCCAAAACTTGTGGATAATGAAGTAGATACTCGCGCCATTGGTTACGGTGGTATGCTCATGGAGTCGATGGTTGGTATCATGGCAATGATCTGTGCCACCATTCTTGACCCTGGTATGTATTTTGCGATTAATGCCCCAGCAGCGCTTTTAGGTACAACCCCAGAGACAGCGGCAGCCGCTATCCAAAAATTGGGGTTTGTAATTACCCCCGATGCGCTTACGACACTAGCGCAGCAAGTGGGTGAGAGCTCCATTATCTCACGGACAGGCGGTGCACCGACCTTTGCCATTGGGATGGCACATATCCTATCGTCTATCTTTGGTAGTACCGCGATGATGGGGTTTTGGTATCATTTTGCGATTTTATTTGAAGCCTTGTTTATTTTGACTGCCGTGGATGCAGGGACGCGTGCTTGTCGTTTTATGGTACAAGATACCATCGGCATCGTGGTGCCATCGGTGCGTAATTCAACCAATCTCGGCGTGCATTTGCTTGCGACTTTGATTGCAGTAGCCGCCTGGGGCTTCTTTGTCTACCAAGGCGTCATTGATCCGCTTGGGGGAATTAACTCATTGTGGCCACTATTTGGCATCGGCAACCAAATCTTGGCAGCCATGGCATTGACCCTAGGTACCGCAGTTTTATTTAAAATGAAAAAACAAAAGTATGCTTGGGTCACTGTGGCACCCACGGTTTTCTTATTGATTACCTGTCTGACAGCGGGTTGGCAAAAAATCTTCCATGAAAATCCAGCGATTGGTTTCTTGGCGCAAGCGCACAAATACAGCGCCGCGATTGCCAAAGGTGAAGTGTTAAAACCTGCCAAAACCTTGGATGAGATGCAAACCATCGTATTCTCAAACTATGTGGATGCCGTGCTTTGTGGCTTCTTTATGATTGTGATGATTGTCATGATTTTCGGTACGATTCGCGCATTAACAAAAGCCTTGGCAAGTGATAAACCTACCGTGGTTGAAGGTGAGGCGATTTATGAAGATCCAAAACCCTTGAATATTTCTGCACCGCATTAGTGAAAAATTACCAGCAATTGCACAATATTGTATTGTGCAATTGCTTTGATTTCACCAAAACCATGCTGGGCAGATAGAAGGAGAGTCACATGAGTAATAATGCGTTAATCGCTAACTTGATTAAAATGACCTTAAAGGCGCAAAAGGAGGTAATTTTTAGCCCAAAAAATATGACCCGCCTAATCACGCTGGTCAAACGGATGCAACAAAGCTTTCGTTTGATGGTCGGTGTCCCTGATTATGCGACCTACGTCAGCCATATGCAGGAGCAGCATCCTGACCTAGAGCCGATGGATGAAAAGACCTTTTTTCGCTACTGCGTCGATGCGCGCTACCCGAGTAATGGCGGTGGCATGAAGCGATGCCCTTGTTAATCAAAAAACATTAAAAAAACAGTCTAAAATTAGGCTGTTTTTTTATCAAAAATTGAATTGTTAATTTTTGTAAATATTGGCAATGATTGTCGGCAAAAATGACCCAAGATTTATACACAATCGCCCGTTGGCAGGTCTGGTCGCAGTGGGTGTAGGCTCTGATATCATGCACCCTTAAGGCGGTTTATTGTTTCATTTTTCATGATTGCAAGTTGGCAGTCGCCCATGGATTTGGACATTGCGTTCAGATACTGCTTTGCGATAGTTAAGGCTTCGCCATCATGTAAAATTTGCATATTTTAATTTTCGGGTTGGACTAAATTTAGATAAAGCTGATAATTTTCTGCATCAAAACAGACAAAGATAATGTCTTCAAATTCATGATTTTCGTTTTGCTTGACGAAATCTTTTACGGTGTTTACCGCAATTTGTGCGGCTTGTTGTTTTGGAAAACGATACACACCCGTTGAAATATTGGGAAAAGCAATGGTTTTAACACCGTTTTGCTCAGCAAGTTTCAGCGATTCGGTGTAACAGCTTGCTAGTAGCGCTGACTCATTTGACTGTCCGCCATGCCAAACAGGTCCGACGGTGTGAATCACATATTTGGCGGGCAAATTCCCTGCAGGGGTAATCACGGCTTTGCCAGTAGGACAACCGCCTTGCTCATCATGAATCACTCGACAAGCCGCAAGTAGTGACGTACCTGCTTTACGGTGAATAGCGCCATCAACCCCGCCACCACCGAGCAATGAATTGTTGGCAGCGTTGACAATCGCATCAACAGCTAGGGTCGTAATATCTTGTTGTACGACACGGATTTGCATGCTTGTACTCCTTATGATTTTTAACATTTTAAATGTTCGTTTCTATTGATGGTTTGTTTGGGTTATTTTTTTGTTTGCGAGTAGGATTCATCAGCCAATTTTTCAAACCGCTCTTTTTCTTTATGGAGTTCATGTTTCGCGGTGGTCATATCGCTATCAAATAAGCTTTCGAGTTCTTGAATCGCCGATTGTGCTGAGGCAATCATCTCGGCTTCATCTTCATAGATGGCGCGCTGCCGTTCAATCAACGCGTCATCATAATCGCGGAACATTTGCACGGTTTTTCGGGCAGTTTGTGGTGCCATGCCCAATACTTCCAAGGTTTCGCGTGACATATCCAGCGAAGAGAGGTAAGTTTCTCGCCAAATATACTTAACCCCCGCATCGCGCAAACGATAATAATGCTCACGGTTTTTGGCACGTGCCAAGATGGTCAGATGCGGATAATTGCGTACGGCATAATCTGCCACCGTTGCAGACAGCTCGATATCACCAATGGCAATAATAAAAACTTTGGCTCGTTGAAGCCCTGCTGCGCGTAGGATTTCAGGATTTTGGGGATTGCCATAGTATACTTGGTTACCAAATTTGCGGACGAAATCGACTTGGTTGGCAGATTTTTCAATCGCGGTAAATTCAATATTGTGCATGCGTAGCACACGACCGATGATTTGCCCGACACGTCCAAAGCCTGCAATCACCACTGCGTGCTCATGGTTGGGTATTTTGTCGTATTCTTTACTGGGCTTAGCTTTGGCAAATATCGGATTGCCAATTTTTTCCAGTAATAAAAATGCCAGTGGCGTCATTGCCATTGAGACAGTCACCACAAGGTTTAGAATATTTTGTTGTTCACGGGTTAACAGATGCTGGGCGGTCGCCACGCTAAACAGTACAAACGCAAATTCCCCGCCTTGCGCTAGCGTCACCCCAAGACGGATACTGCTTTCGTTTTTGTTGCCCATGAGCCGCGCAATGATTGTCAGCACCACAAACTTAATGAGCATCAGCAATCCTGCCAAGCCAATGATGAGTAAGGGCTTGGCGACAATTAATTTGACGTTGATGAGCATACCAACTGACATAAAAAACAGCCCAAGCAGCAGCCCCTTAAAGGGCTCAATACTCGCCTGTAACTCGTGGCGGTATTCGGAGTCAGCCAGTAGCACCCCGGTTAAAAATGCCCCAAGTGCCATTGACAAGCCTATATAATTCATCAATAGCGACACACCCAGTACGATAAACAACGCCGTGGCGGTGAGCAGCTCGGTGGCGTTACTAGAGGCCACGAACTTAAAGAAAGGACGTACCACAAACCGACTGACAAATATCATGCCAGCAAAAATACTGATGACTTTGGCAAAATAAATCCAATCGTAATTTTGCTCTTGCGCGCCCGACAAAAATGGCAATGCGGCAAGTAAAGGAATAACCGCGATATCTTGAAACAATAAAATAGTAAAGGCTTGCTGACCATGCGTGGTGGCAAGCTGCTTTTTTTCACCCAATAACTGCAACACAAACGCCGTTGATGACAGCGCCAAGCCAAAACCGATGACAAAGCTATTTGATAGCCGAATATCTAAAAAATACCACGATAGCAGCATCAGCACCACGCCCGTGACAATCACCTGCAGCCCGCCTAACACAAAAATCTGTTGCCTAAGTGCCCAAAGCCGAGAGGGCTGTAGCTCTAAGCCAATAATAAATAATAGCAGCACGACCCCAAATTCAGAAAAATGCAGCAAGTCATCGGGGTTACCCGCAACTTTTAAAAAACTTGGACCCAGCAATAAGCCTGTAAACAAATAACCCAATACCGTGGCGATACCAAAACGCTTTGCGAGCGGTATCAAAATCACTGCCGCACCCAAAAAGATAGTTGCGTCAAGCATCATAGAACTATCAGCACTGGCAGCAAGCACAAACATACAAAACCTCAATTATTTTTAATTTTTGACAAAAATTTTCCAAATCCCGTTATCGGCAATCGCATTTTTATAGGCGTCATTGCGTTTTTTACGGGGAGTTTGCCGACTGTCCACCACTTTAAAGTCTGCTAATGTTTGAATAACCAAACCTGTGCGATAAAAACGAATCCGTTCAGGCTCTAGCAATTCACCTTTGGGATTGCGACAAAACACATAAGCACGTAAATCAATAAATTCACGATGCGCCACCAGCCGCACGTCTTCGCCTTTGGCTAGGGCATTTTCCATCGCCATCAACTGGGCATCCTCATACGGACCGCATTTTTCAACCAGTGCACCCACTGACCCAAAATTTTTGGATTCTTTGGCTTTGGTACGGGTCAAATGCAGTTTTTGCACATGATAAATAAACTGCGGTATCTCAAGGCTTGCGGGTAATGGCAGATAATCAGGCGGCAATCCTGCCGAAGGATAAAACCCTTTGGCGCGGTCAATCAAAGCTTGCCAGGTTTGCTCATAGCTTTGCACCTCTGCCAAATTGCCTGCATAAATAGGCAAGTCTTGAATTTGGGTGAGATAGGGCGGCGGAAAAAAATTATCCCGAAACTGGGCAATATCGGCTTGCAAGGTGGAGAGCAATAACTTGACCTGTTTTTTATGCGCCTTTTCATCAACCAGCAATGCTGAGGGATTGCCATTATCTGAGTTGTCTGAGCCATCAGATTGGGTGAGATGCAAGTTGGGTGCCACGAAAGGTGCAGAACGGTGTGTCATACGCGTTTACCTCCAGTAAGCTAATGATTGTTATATAGATTTAATAGAAACTTAAATAGATATTAAATACAGATGTTTAATTGTTTGGCAAACGTTTAGCAAGCGTTTAGCAAATAAGGCTTGCCACAGCAGGGTGCTGATTCATCCTAACATATTTAGCCTAAGTAATGCGCAAAATTAAGCAGTTAATCGTAAGAAAAATTAAGCAAGCAAGCAAACAGCAAACCCCACAAAACAAAAACTAAAAACGCTCAGCGGCAACATCGACTTTTTGCACTTCGGGTCAAAAAGTCGGTTAGTGCGCGTGCGTATGGGCAGGGGGTGCACTGGTAATATCACAATTAAACTGCGCGGAGTGCGCATGCAAATCACTTTCAAATTGAATGGTACTGTGCCCAATGCCTAAATGCTGTAACTCGTGCTGTAAGTCTGATAATAGCGCATCAGTTTGCTGCAGGGTAAGCGAGCTTGGGACAATGATATGACAAGATAAACTATGTAAGCCGCTGGTAATCGTCCAGACATGTAAATCATGAACCGATAACACGTTTGGGTGGGCAGAGAGGGTTTGGATAATAACGCTTTGGTCAATATCATTGGGCGCGCCTTCCATCAAGATATGGGCGGCATTTTTGACGACAGCATAACCACTGCGAACAATCAGTAGCGCCACCAAAATACTCACTGCCGCATCTGCCCACACCCAGCCAAACAGCATAATCACAATAGCAGCAATAATCGCAGCCACCGAGCCTAGCAAGTCACTTAATACATGTAAATAAGCGCTTTTCATATTGAGATTATCAGTATCACCACCGTGCATCAGTTTGGCGACCACCAAATTGACGATAAGCCCAATAGTACTGATAACTAGCATACCCGTGGTGGCGATTTGTGGCGGCTGCTGAAAACGCAGCACCGCTTCATAGATAATACCTGCACTGATAATCAGTAGCGTCAGACCATTGATGAGTGCAATCAAAATCTCAAAACGGCGATAGCCAAAAGTTTTATGGGAGGTAGCAGATTTTTTACCGATGATAAACGCAAACAAAGTCATGGCAAGTGACACCGCATCACTAAACATATGACCTGCATCTGATAACAACGCCAAACTGCCAGTAATATAACCGCCGATGACTTCAACAATCATATAGCTTGCAATGATGGCAAACGCTATCGTGACGATACGCTGATTATCCGTATGGCTGTGACTATGACTATGGCTGTGGTCAGCGTCCTCATGGCGGTGATTGTTGCCATGACCATGCGCATTAGGCTGATCATGATGCGGCACATGAGGGTCGTTAAGGTGCGCGCCAGTGGGCTGCTTTGAATCTTGAAGCGGTTTTGGGGTCATTGTTATTTACTTACCCTAATTAATGGCAAAAATTAGCTAAATTGTAGCCCAATCAGCGACTTGAAAAAAGCCCATTTAAACATCAGCGTGAAATAAGCGCTTTAGCAAAAGCAATGGTTTTGCTAGTACCATTAAGACCAACTCATCGGATCAATGTCAATCGATAGTCTGGCATACTTTGCCGATGGCAACGCAATTGTCTGTCGCCACCAGTCCGACAATAGCTGCTGGCGAACGTGGCGTGTTTTGGTCAAAATTAATAAATGCGAGTGATAGCGACTGTTTTTCTTTGCCATCGGCGCATCCACCGGGCCATTAATGGCAATACCCAAGGCTGTCATGTGTTGGCGTGATGGCAACAGCGCCATCGCTTGATGCAAAATTTGCTGATTGTTTTCTAACGATTTGCTTTCCACCCGTACCAAACAAGCGTAAGTCAATGGCGGCAATCCCAACATGCGCCGCTCAGCCAATAATTGCTGGGCAAAACTCAGATATCCTTCACGTACCAAAGTCAGTAACGCGGGATTTTCAGGTTGCAGGGTTTGTATCAGTACCAGACCTGCTTTATCGGCACGACCCGCACGACCGGCCACTTGGATAATCAGCTGGGCAGTATGCTCAGGCGAGCGAAAATCTGAGGATAAAAAACCACGGTCAGCATTGGGGATTGCCACCAACGTCACATTGGGGAAATGATGCCCTTTTGCCACCATTTGCGTGCCCACCAAAATGGCTTTGGGATTATCAGCAATACGCTGATACACTTGCTCCCAACTGTTTTTTTTACGCGTGGTATCGCGGTCAATCTGAATCACAGGCACATCGGGGAAAAGCTCAGTTAACCCTTCAACCATCCGCGCCGTACCCATGCCCACAGGGTCAAGATTGCTACTACCACAGCTGGGGCAATGGTTCGGGATGGCTTGCTGCCAATCGCAGTGGTGGCATTTTAGCATTGCCACTGGCTGAAAATGCACTGTCAAATGCGCATCACAGCGCGGGCAGTCTGCTTGCCAACCGCAAGCATCACACAATAAGATGGGCGCGTAGCCACGACGGTTTAAAAATACCAATACTTGCTCATCTTTGTCCAGCGTTTGCCGAATGGCTTGAATTAAGCTTTGCGCCAAACCGTTTTGCCATGCCTGTTGGCGCGCATCAATCAGCTGCATGATGGCAGGTTTGGCATCGCCTGCACGCTGGGTCAAAGTAAGCTCGGTAAGTTTACCTTGTTGTACCAAATACAGGCTTTCAAGCGATGGCGTCGCGGTGCCCAAAATCACCGGACAATTAAGCTGAAACCCCCGATAGAGCGCCACGTCACTGGCGTGATAGCGCAGTGAGTCTTGCTGTTTGTAAGATTGGTCATGCGATTCATCGACAATAATCAGCCCTAAATTGGCAAATGGGTATAACACTGACGAACGCGTACCGATAATAATTTGCGCATAGCCCAGTCGGCATTGTTGCCAGCCATCAAGCCGCACGGTGTCATTAAGTCCCGAATGTAGCATCAATACTTGGGCTTCAAATCGTTCGGCAAATCGCTGTCTGGTCTGTGGGGTCAGCCCAATTTCTGGCACTAAGATAAGCACTTGTTTGCCTTGTGCCAGTACCGTTTGCATCACTTGCAAATACACTTCGGTCTTGCCACTTCCCGTAATGCCATTGAGCAAAAAACCTTCATAGTGTGGCTGCTGGCAGGCGTGGGTGATTTTTTGCACCGCTTGTTGTTGCTGCAAATTTAAGGTGAGCGGCGTGGTGGCAAGCTTAGCAAGCTTGGGTAAAGATGGCATTTGATAAACAGGCGCAATCAGACCTTTTTGCTCAAATTTTTTTAAATAAGCAGGCTCGACACCGTTGTCTACCAGCGCAAACTCAGTTACAAGTTTTGTGGCATTGCCATGCGAATTGCGATGTGAATTGCCATGCGAGTTGATGACCAATTCACATAAAGCAAATTGTTGGCGTTGTTTTTTGGCACTGGCGGAAAAATCCTCGTCAGTGGCATCGCGTAATTGTCGCCAACATAATTGTCGGTAGTCAAGCGTCATCCCTTGACGAATTAACGTCGGCAGCATGACAGAAAACACATCGCCAAGCGGATAGCAGTAATAAGCAGACAGCCAATAAGCGAGTTTTAGCAATGCCTCATCGACAATCGGCAGCTCATCAAGTATGTCCAATACAGGTTTAATCGCATTTTGCGTAAGCTGACTGTGCTCAATATGCGCCACCACAATGCCGACCAATTTGCGCGCACCAAACGGTACTCGGACGCGGCAGCCAATCGCGGGCAACGCATCGCCCACAACGCGATAATCGAACACCGAATCAATGGGGACAGGTAAGGCAACTTGGATTAGCAAAACACACCTTTAAAAATTGTTGTAGGGTTAAATTATAGCCCAATTCTAGGCGTTAAACTGTGGTCAGATGGGCAAAAATTTGACATAAAAAAAGGCAAGTCTTGTAACTCACCTTCCATTTGAGCGGGTTAACATTCATCTAAAACCAAAATCAATCTAAAACCAAAATCGCTTCAATTTCGACCACCGCACCTTTTGGCAAGGCAGCCACTTGCACCGCGGCACGGGCAGGGTAAGGGGCAGACAAACGCGCCGCAAAAATCTCATTTAAGGCCGTAAAATCTGCCAAATCGGTGAGCGAAACATTAAACTTCACCACATTGGCTAACGAACCACCTGCGGCTTGGCAGATAGCCTCGATGTTTGACATGACTTGGTTGGCCTGATTGACAAAGCCATCGGCTAGGGTCATGGTGTTTGGGTCGAGTCCGATTTGACCTGAAATATAAACAGTCTTATCAACCTTCACGGCTTGTGAATAAGTGCCTACCGCAGCAGGGGCATTGTCAGTATGAATGATGTCACGGCTCATATTATTTCCTATTACAGTATGATGGGTTTATAAAATATCTTTATTTTTTGGCGCAGACGTGTTTTGGCTCTGAGAAAGTAGCACTTCGTCATTCCATTGATACAGCCTTACAATATTGGGGTAGCCCAAGAAGGTACGTAGGCGCTGAATTAAGCTTGCAATCTGGTCACGGCTTTGCACCACCACAAACAGCAAGGTATAGCCATTACGCTGTTCGATATATTCAAAACCTGCTTGAGTGTCACGCACGATAAAGATTAAATCGCTGATTTGCTCATCGGTCAGGTTTTGATTAATTTTTAGCGCGGCATCAAAATAAATACGCTTGGATATCTCATCCTCACTGTTAGACACTCGCCAATGTAGCGGAATCACTTGGTATTCATTGACACGGCGAATTTCATCAATTGAAAAACATTTATGTCGATGCACCACCAAGCCATTTTTTGAAATATGCCCGACAATCGGGTCGCCATACACAGGATGACAACAGCTGGAAAAATTCATCTCCATATTGGCGGCATCCGCAATCAAGCTTTGCGGTTGGTTAGCGGCATGGGCGCTGGCTTGGTTTTTAGCAAGCTGCTCTTGGGTCAATAAGCGCGAAACGGCAATCTGCGGTAGCAATTTACCTGTGGTAAACTCCGTAAAGAACGCACTTTTATCCTGTAAGCCACGCCAATCAAGTAGCAATTGCCATTGTTCATCACTCACATCAGCGAGTGAAAGATTTTGCGTTTTAAGCGCGCGCTCAAAGGCGGTTTTACCTTCGTGCTCTTTTTGCTCAGGATTTAAGCCTTTTAACCATTCAAACAACGCACGCCGCGCTTTATTGGTTGCCACAAAACCCAGCCACTCCGCTTTTGGAATCGCATTGGGGTCGGTATGAATTTTGACCCTATTGCCAGTTTTCAAAATCGTACCCAGTTTGGCTTCTACGCCATTGATTTCAGCGCCCGTTGCACGGTTACCGATATGGGTACTGATAGTATAGGCAAAGTCAAGCGCTGTGGAGCCGCGCGGCAACTCATAGGCATCACCGTTTGGGGTATAGCAAATAATTTTACGTTCGTGAAGATAATCAATCAGTTTATCGACCACCGTCACCGCATCAGACGGCTGCTCTTCGATATCGCTTTCATTGTCGGCAATCAAGTTTTGCAGATTGCGTAGAGAAGCCTGAATCACTGACTGGCTAAGTGGTGAGGCTGCTTCACCCATCAAAATCCCTAAACGGGTGGTTTTGAGCATGGTTTTAGTCAGAATGACCACTTTGATGGTATCATGGCCGTTTTTATAGGTAATGGTCAGTGATTGGTTGCCCCCCGCACGCGGATGGCGGATATTGTCTTCGATACACTCAGGCGCAATTTGGTATTTATTGATAAAATACTTGGCGATTTGGTCGCAGTCTTCCACTTTATCCATGACTAGCATAAATTCATAATGCCACAGCAAATCGGTGATTTCGCCGCGGTTTTTAAAGAACTGGCGAAACAAAGTCACGCGATTATCGACATCTTTGACATAACCTTTAACATCCAGTCGGCTCAAAACGATATTTAAATAGTTATGAATAGCTTCTTGTTGAAAGGTGCGCCCCAAACCATGCTGCATAAGCTTATCGGATAACTTGTTATACATAGGCGCATTTAGGCTGCGATAACATAAAATCTCGATATAGTCGGCTAAATCATTAAGCCCAAGCGTACGAGCAAACGGCACATAAAAATCCAACGTTTCTTGTGCGGTTGCCTGTTGTTTTTTTTCAGGCACCGCTTCGATGGTGGTCATATTGTGCAAGCGGTCAGCCAATTTGACAATCAACACGCGCGGGTCTTCTAGCGTTGCGGTAATAATGCGATAAAAAGTCGCGGCTTTATTGATGTGTTTTTCATTGGAGGATTTTAATTTGGTGACACCATTGACGATTTGCGCAACTGCCTTGCCAAACTCTCGGGTCAAATCTTCTTCAGTGGTAGGCGTATCTTCCACGGTATCATGCAAAATCGCCGCCACAATGGTATCGACATCCATGCGAAAACTACCCAAAATCTCCGCTACCGCCATAGGGTGGGTGATATAAGGCTCGCCAGATTTGCGTTTATCTTTGATATGGGCTTGGTCGCCAAAGGCACAGGCTTTGAGAACAATTTGCTGTTCGTCATCATCCAAATAATCCAATACACGCATTAGGTCAAACTGTGCAATATCCACATCAGGATGGCTTAATTTTGGTAAAGTTGATATATTCAAAAATGTGCCCTCAACGTACGATCGATAGGTTTAACCTGCTAAAAAATTCATATTGTCCTGGTCAGCAGTTAACTCTATCATAAAAAACGGTTGGATAAAAATAGCTGGTATCAAACCAGCTAAAGTTAGCAAAAACGTATTATAAAGATATCTTAATTATTCGCAAAATTACTGCGAATTGTCAAGCTAAGTTACATATAATTCCACGTTTCATTCCACGTTTAATTCAACTAAAAAGTCACCTAAAAAAGGTGACTCTTTATAAAATAATAGTCGCTAACTATTAACAGTGGCTTAAGCTAGCATTAGAATCCATGACCACTTGAAATGCTCAAATCAACATGGTGAAATTTGTTAGGCAATTCGCGCTCAGGTTGATTTAAAATCTCTTTAGTCACAAGGCCCTCAGCGATTTCGCGCAGGGCAAGTACGGTTGGTTTATCATTTTCACGCTCAACCATAGGTTCTGATACACCGCGTGCGATTTGGCGCGCACGTTTACTGGCAATAAGAATCAAATCAAAACGGTTGTGGATATTTTCTAGACAATCTTCTACAGTGACACGTGCCATGACTATGGTTATCCTATTCAAAACTAAAAAAGTAATTGATTATTTTAACAAAATTAAACCCATATTGCCAGTGACAATGCACTAATCCAAGATTTTTAACCCTGCTTTGTTCTCACGTTTTGGACGTTGTGCTTCGGTGGACTCGGCTGGTTGACTGGCGTTGATTTCAGATTGCGGCGCATTATCGTATTCCGTTGGGTCAAAGAACATGCCTTGTGAATTTTCTCTGGCATAAATCCCCATCACCGCTTGCATCGGTACCCATAATTCTTGCGAAACACCGCCAAATCGCGCATGAAAATGAATAAAATCATTATTAATGACCAAATTACCTGTAGCACGGCTGGCGATATTAAGTACGATACGACCATCTTGCACATATTCGACAGGCACCGTGACATTGGGCTGTGTCGTATCGACCATGATATGTGGGGTCAGGTTATTGTCTTCAAGCCATTCAAAAATAGCGCGTACCATATAAGGGCGAGTCGGGGTGAGTTGAAAGTCGTTTTCCATGGTGATTCTCTTATTTTAATGATTACTATTTTAAACTAGTTTTAAAGGTTGGGCGATTAAACATCCGCTCCATATATTGATACAACGGACGGCACAGGTGCAGCGGCAATTCAATACCCATGGGTTTTAAGCGATATAAAATCGATGACAAAATGCAATCACATATACCCATGGTATCTGAAAGAAAAAAAGCTTTATGGGCAAACAGCGGCGCTATGGTAACCAGAGATTCAGTCAGTTGCTTTCTTGCAATCTTTGCTTGGTTGACATCTAAGGTATCCTTATGGGTCAATAGCGTATCTGCCAGTTTAATCCAGTCTTTCTCAATGCGCCACCATAATTGACGGTATTGTGCCTTTTCAATCGGATTTTCAGGTAGCAGTTTGTTCTGATGATAGCGCTCTTCAAGGTATTCAAAAATAATGCGATTGTTATATAAAATCAATTCACGATGAATAAATACCGGCAGCGTGTTGTAAGGATTGATATCAGGTAAATCTTCGGCAAAATCCTCATCATCACGAATGTTCGTCTCGCTAAATTCTATTTTTTTCTCAAGTAAAACCAGTCTTAATTGGTGACTTAGGTAGCCATCATCGGCATAAATCAACGGGGTGTTCGAAGTAGGGGTCAACATAGTTAAAAATAATAAGCTGTATCAGCGTAAAGGATAAGCCTAGCTTAAAATGACTGAATTAGCAATAACTGTGAAAGTTATCATACCAATCAAGCAATAAATGCGCATAAAAAAAGGCAGCCTAAGCTACCTTTTTTTATATCAACCCTTATTTAACGTCTTTCCAAAATTCTTTATTGAGTAAGTACACTGGAATTAATAACGCAAGTAAGAATAAGATGACCCAAAAACCATATACTTTACGTTGGTGCGCTTGCGGCTCTGCCATCCACGCCATAAAGTTGACGATATCACCAATATTACGACGATATTCTTCTTTTGAGGTGTTCATTTGCATATCATGAAGGACGAACGGCATGGCAACATTCGGCAGTACGATATTGTTGGCACCCCAAGGACGACTTGGATCTTCATAGAAGGCTAACAAGTACGTATAAACCCAATCATTACCACGTAGACGGGTTTCAAGTGACAAGTCAGGTGGCTGTGCACCAAACCAAGCCTTTTGAAGCTCTGGGTCTACGCCTGCATTGATATGGTCACCGACTTGGTCAGTGGTCAGCATCAAGTATTTTTCCACCAACTCTTTTGGAATGTCCAAGTCTTTGTACATTTTTGAGTAGCGAACATACTGTGCTGAGTGACAGCCTGCACAGTAACTCATGAATAATGAGGCACCGCGTTGAATGGACGCTTTATTGGTCAAATTCACAGGCGCGGTTTCACACGCCAAATGCGCTTCTTTACCATCAACTGTTTTGTAAGTGCCACAGCCGCCTTCGCTAGCTTGTGCGGCTGTCGCGCCCAAACCTAGTGCAACTGTCAAACCCAATCCAGCAACTAATTTTTTAACCGCTTTCATTAGTGACCTCCAGTTACACGTTCAGGTGGCTGTTTGCAAGTTTCAATCGATGTATAGATTGGCATTAGCAAGAAAAACAAGAAATACAAAATAGTACAAATACGTGCCACAAGCGTTGCGGTATCACTTGATGGAATTACCCCTAAGTAACCTAAGATCAAGAAACTAACAACAAAGATAGCAAGCGCAATTTTTGACAAAATACCTTTATAACGCATTGAACGCACAGGCGATTTGTCTAACCAAGGCAATACAAATAAAATAGCAATTGATGCTGCCATCACAATAACACCCGGCAGGGCTGAACCAAACATAGATGGGGTTGCACGTAACATCGCATAAAAAGGCGTATAGTACCAAACAGGGGCAATGTGAGCAGGTGTTTTAAGTGGGTTTGCTGCTTCAAAGTTTGGTGGCTCAAGGAAGAAACCGCCGCCTTCTGGGAAGAAGAATACCACGGTAAAGAAAACGATAAAGAATACCACGATACCAATCATATCATGTACGGTGTAGTATGGGTGGAAAGCCACACCATCAAGGGGTACACCATTTTTATCTTTAAGTTTTTTGATATCGATACCATCTGGGTTATTAGAACCAACATGGTGCAATGCTACCAAGTGAACAAATACCAGACCCACTAAAATCAAAGGAATCGCAACAACGTGCAACGCGAAGAAACGGTTTAAGGTAATACCCGAGATGATATAGTCACCTTTTACCCATTCTCCCAATGCATCACCAATAAATGGAATCGCGGCTGGTAAATTTAAAATAACCTGCGCACCCCAGAAAGACATATTACCCCAAGGTAATAAGTAACCGAAGAAACCTTCTGCCATTAAGCACAGATAGATACCCATACCGATGAGCCAAACCAGTTCACGGGGTTTTTGGTATGAACCATACAACAAGCCACGGAACATATGCAGATACACGACCACGAAGAATGCCGAGGCACCAGTTGAGTGCATATAACGGATTAACCAACCACCTTGTACATCACGCATAATGTATTCTACAGAAGCAAATGCGCCTTCTGCACTTGGGTTGAACATCATGGTTAGCCAAATACCCGTCACTAACTGATTGACCAATACCACCATCGATAATACGCCAAAGAAGTACCAAAAGTTGAAATTCTTTGGTGCGTAATACTTTGACATATGGTATTCATAAGTTTCTGTCGCTGGAAAGCGCGCATCCACCCAATGCATAAATTTCTTTGCACTCATATTATGCCCCCACCGTTAAGATAGTACCGCTGATGCTATACTCAGGAACTGGCAAATTACGAGGCGCAGGTTGACCCTTAAAAACACGTCCAGCTAAGTCATACTTTGAGCCGTGACAGGGGCATAAAAATCCGCCAACCCAGCTGCTGCCACCCAAATCTGCTGCGCCGACATCAGGACGATAACCTGGTGCACAACCTAAGTGAGTACAAACCCCTTCACACACTAGAACTTCACTATTGTCTTTTGAGCGGCTATTATTTTTGCAGTAGTCAGGTTGTAATGAACCTTCTGATTTTGGATCGGCAAGTGATGATTCTACTTTTGATAAATTATCCATCATCTCTTTGGTACGTTTGACAAGATAAATCGGTTTACCACGATATTTGATAACAATCATTTGTCCTGCTTCGAGTTTGCTTAGGTCTTGGCTAACAGGTGCGCCCGCAGCTTCTGCTTTTGCACTTGGATACCATGAACGCACAAACGGCGTAGCAATAGCAGCGACACCGACTGCGCCCATAGCGGCAGTGGATGCGATTAAAACTCTTCGACGCTTAACGTCGACGCCTTCGGCATGGCTCATTAAGAACTCCTCCAGATTAATGAAGTGGGTAACCATATTCCCACACTGGGTTTGTGGCTATTGTAAATCAGTTGTTACAGAATTGCCACCTTAGCTGTGCCTAAATTACGCTAATTTTGCTATTTTATGCTATTTTTGCAATAAAATAAATTACCTAAGGTAAATAAAAAAGACCCTTGCAGTAAACAAGAGTCTTTTTTGTAAACGCCAAAAAACGCGGTCGATACGAGAATTTCGACCACGAAAAATATTAACGTTTTGAGAATTGGGGACGTTTACGTGCTTTACGTAAGCCCAATTTTTTACGTTCAACTTCACGCGCGTCACGAGTCACAAAGCCCGCTTCTTTAAGCGCTGGTTTTAAAGTTTCGTCTGACTCGATCAATGCACGGGTAATACCGTGGCGAATCGCGCCCGCTTGACCATTGATACCGCCACCTTTTACAGTCACATAAATATCATATTTGCTAGCAGCATCTAGTAATTCTAAAGGTTGACGAACAACCATTACTGATGTTTCACGACCAAAGTATTGATCAAGTGGTTTACCGTTGACGACGATGTTACCTGTACCCGCAGATAAGAACACACGAGCTGTTGAAGTTTTACGACGACCTGTACCGTAATTGCGTTCCATGTGTTACTCCTTAGATATCTAATACTTGAGGTTGTTGAGCAGTATGAGGATGCTCAGTACCTGAGTAAACTTTTAACTTTTTAATCATCGCATAGCCCAATGGACCTTTTGGCAACATACCTTTAACCGCTTTGTTAAGTACATCAGCGGGTTTGTGTGCGATAAGTTTGGTAAAGTTAGTCTCTCTGATACCACCTGGGTAACCGGTGTGACGGTAGTATTTTTTGTCTTGCGCTTTTTTACCAGTCACGGCAACTTTCTCAGCATTAATCACAACGATATAATCGCCTGTGTCAACGTGAGGGGTGTAAGAAGGCTTATGCTTGCCACGTAAGCGTGATGCGATTTCGCTCGCCAAGCGACCTAATGTTTTACCTTCAGCGTCGACGATGTACCAATCGTGTGTCACTTCATGTGGTTTAGCACTGATAGTTTTCATGTTTAAAAACCTTTTTGAGTTAATAGTTGAGAGTGAGTGTCTGGGAAACGAGGGCTCTCAAAATTACGAACGCATATTATAGGGATTAAGATAGTGACTTGCAATACAAGTCAAGCATTTTTAAAAAATAAACTTGCAAAAAATAGGCAACTAAAATTGCCTATTTATATCAATCGGCGTATGCGTGCACAATCAGACATTAAATCTAAAGTGCATGACATCGCCATCTTGCACGATGTAGGTTTTACCTTCAAGGCGAGATTTACCGGCCGCTGCCGCGCCTTTTTCACCGTTATATTCAATAAAATCATCAAACGCAATCACTTCGGCACGGATAAAACCACGCTCAAAGTCGGTATGAATCACGCCTGCTGCTTCTGGGGCAGTCGCACCGACTTTGACCGTCCAAGCGCGTACTTCTTTGACCCCTGCGGTAAAATACGTTTGCATATTAAGCAGCTCATAACCTGCGCGAATCACACGGTCAAGCCCTGCCTCAGTCATACCCATACTTTCTAAAAACTCTTGTTTTTCATCGTCATCCAGCTGGGCGATTTCAGATTCGATTTGGTTGCATAGCGCGACCACCAACGCATCATCTTTTGCCGCAAATTCCCGTACTTGGTCAAGATAAGGATTGTTGTCAAAGCCATCCTCGCTCACGTTGGCAATATACATGGTCGGTTTTAGGGTGATTAAACCATAGCTGCGGATGATTTTTTTCTCATCCTCATCCAGATTTGCCATGCGCGCAGGCTTACCATCGGCTAAAAATGGCTCAATTTTGTTAAACACATCCAGCATGGCTTTGGCGTCTTTATCACCGCCTTTGGCTTTTTTACCGACATTGATAATCGCACGGCTCACTGCTTCAAGGTCAGCTAGCGCAAGTTCGGTATTGATAGTTTCGATATCGGATAATGGGTTGACGCGTCCATCGACGTGAATCACGTTGTCATCATCAAAGCAGCGCACCACATGGGCAATCGCATCGGTTTCACGGATATTGGCTAAGAACTGATTACCCATGCCTTCGCCTTTGGATGCGCCTGCCACTAGACCTGCGATATCCACAAATTCCATTGAGGTGGGCACAACGCGCTCAGGTTTGACGATATCGGCAAGTTGTTTGAGACGTGGGTCGGGTACAGGTACAATCCCAGTATTGGGATCTTTGGTACAAAACGGGAAGTTTTCTGCCGCAATCCCAGCTTTGGTCAATGCGTTAAACAGGGTTGATTTACCAACATTTGGCAGTCCGACGATACCACAATTAAAGCCCATACAATGCTCACTAAATAAAGGGTTAGTTAAATTTGTTGCATTATAACAACTTAGTCATCAGAATTCGACAGGCGATTGACGCATCAAAAAATTGAACCATCAAAAATTTAACCCATCAAAAATTTGTAGCATGATATAAACTACAAAAATTCAAATTGAGCGATTGGGCAGATTGTTGTCATGAAATTGTCATAATGGAGCGTCAAGCTATGCTATAATTATCAGTTTAATAGTGATTTGTGTCTGATGACGGTGAAGGTTATCGTGTACTGCGCAACATTGATAATTATTTCATTTTTATAGGAATGTTTTGAGTGACGGTCTCTGCTTTTTTATCGCATCAGCCTAGAAAACGTTTTGGGCAAAATTTCTTACATGATCAGGTGATTATTGGGAGAATTATTGACAGTATTCATGCAGGTCGCGATGATTTGATGGTTGAAATTGGTCCAGGCATGGGCGCGATTACTGAGCCGCTACTCAAGGAAGTCAATCGCTTGACCGTTGTCGAGCTTGATACCGATTTGGCAGACAGCTTGCGCATTCGTATTGGCGCCAATAGCAATGAGGGCTTAACCATTGTCAAAGCCAATGCCATGGAAGTGGATTACCGTGCGTTGTTCCAGCAAATCATTGGCGATAACCCTAATGCTACCACCGAAAAAAAAATGCGCATTGTCGGTAACTTGCCATACAATATTTCTACGCCGTTATTGTTTCATTTATTAAGTTTTGCCGATGTCATTGAAGACATGCATTTTATGCTACAAAAAGAAGTGGTGGATCGCATCACCGCAGATGTAGATAGCCGAGAATATGGTCGTTTATCCATCATGATGCAGTATTATTGTGAAACTGATTATTTACTGACGGTGCCAAATGGGGCATTCAACCCCCCACCCAAAGTGACGAGTGCGGTATTTCGACTCAGACCTTATCAACAAAAACCGATTGTGGCTGACGATGAAAAGCTGTTTGCCCTTGTGGTGCGTGAGGCATTTAATCATCGCCGTAAAACACTGCGCGCGATTTTTAAAAAATCGCCGATTTTGCCTGCGGTCACAGAACACCAGCTTGTGGCATGGGGACTTAATCCACTGGCGCGTCCCGAAACGTTATCAGTACAAGATTTTGTGACCTTGTCTAATGGCATCGCGGCTAATGGTATAGCGGCAAACAGCATCGCGGCAAATGGTTAATTTTTTTGTAGCTGTTTAAAATTTTACTTTCAAGATGTTATGAGGTGTTATGGGTTTTCGACATCAATTTGTCATTGGCGATATTCAAGGCTGTTATGCCGATTTGCAGGCACTGCTCAAGCAAATTGGGTTTGATGAACAGCAAGATAAATTATGGTTTGTCGGCGATATCGTGGCACGCGGTGAAGACTCGCTGAGCGCGCTGCGTCTGGTAAAACGTCTTTGCCAAGCTGGTGCTGCCGAAATGGTGTTGGGCAATCATGATATTAACTTAATCGCGGTATGGCGTGGTGTCATAAAGATCAAAAAAAAGGATAGAACCCAAGCGATTTTTGACGCCCCAGATTGTGATGAATTACTCAATTGGCTTCGTCGCCAGCCGCTGCTTGTCTATCCCAATGATAAAACCGTGATGGTGCATGCAGGCATCCCGCCAAACTGGAGTATTACCCAAGCAGCCATGCATGCGTCAGAATTGCAAACTCAGCTGCAAAGTAGCTTATGGCAACTCGATAGACTGCTGCCAAACCTGTATAGCGATACCGCTGTTCCTTGGTCAAATATGCTGACAGGCTATGCACGTATGCGGGCGATTTGCAATTATTTTACCCGTATGCGCCTGTGTCAAATGGACGGCACGCTAGAGTTTAGCTTTAAATCCAGTCTAGATGATAAAATGCCAGAGGGGTTTCGTCCGTGGTTTGAATGGCAAGTGCCGCGCGAACGTAAAATCTTATTTGGTCACTGGGCAGCGCTAAAAGCCAAAGTGGATTTGGCAAATGCCAGAGCCACGGATGCAGGGTGTGTGTGGGGCGGCAGTATGATGGCATACCGCCTAGAAGATGAGCAAGTTATCTGTCAAACTTGTAAAGCAAAATAACCCTTGTAAAGTAAAATGACCCTAAAGTTACCGAGCGAGCTGCAGCAGCTGTACAAACGCTTTGGGCAAACGGGTAGGGCGAACTTGGGTTTGCCCTTTTTCATCTTTGCTAGTAGCCACGCATACAATACTTATCTCAGCTTTGCTTAACAGCTGCTGGTGGCTATCATAAATCCGCTGCTCAAGCTGTAATGACGCAGATTTGCAGTCTGCCGTCTCAATCACAACGGTGACTTCGCTATCAAGCAGAATTGGACGCAAATAGCGGATGTTGGCTTGACTCACTACAAATTGGATATCAGGTTTGCCACTATCGCTATGGTGAGTAACGTCATGGCTCACAGCCTCGGCTGAATGCGCTTGATAAAAATAACTGGTCATCCCCAATGCACGTAACCAATCGCGACGACAACGCTCAAACAGCTTTAAATGATTGGCGTGATATACAATCCCGCCTGCATCGGTATCTTCCAAATAAATACGGTATTGAGTAGCATAAATAGGCTGAGTGCTTGATTGAGTGTGGGGCTGATTCTGGAGCTGGGTCACGTGCTATCCTTAGGTTAATAATGTTAACAATAAGTCAGTAATTTTTAAAAACCACAAAGTGATAGCATAAAAAAAAGAATGGCGTTAAACCATTCTTTTTTGAAAATGTGCCGTTTTTTATACCCACACTCATCAAGTCAATTGACGATGATTGACTTTGTCTAATTTTAACGCCTCCAAATAACTGCGAATATGGGTGACGTAATCTAAGCATTGCACGTAACGGCTATTGCTTTGACTATTGACTTTCAAATACTGATACACGGCTGCCCAATTGTTGCCATCAATACCGCGCTTTTGCAAAATCTGCTGGATATCTTTAATCGCTTGTGGACCCATATTGTAAGCCGCTAGGGTAAACCATACCCGATCCGATGCTGGCACTTGGGCAAATTCATGTTGCAGCTGACTGAGATACTTAGCGCCGCCTTGGATGCTCTGCGTCGGGTCAGTCCGATTATCAACGCCCATCGCATTGGCAGTGGCATTGGTCAACATCATGATACCCCGCACACCCGTTGGCGAAGTGGCTTCTGCATCCAGATGCGATTCTTGGTACCCCATTGCCACAAGCAGTTCCCAATCAAGTCGGTATTTGTTTGCTGTCTGCTTAAAAGATGGTTCATAAATGGGCAACACGCGTGTCATGGTATCGGCAAAATGTTGTTGATTAAACGGCTCTGCCAATGGTGTTTGACTATAAAACGCGGCTAAATGTTGATTACGGGTGAGCGATTGACCGCCACACAGGAAGTTTTTTACATCGTCGTTGAGTTTGACATCATTGGGGTTTAGCTGTATGGCAACATGTTCGTTGAGACCCTGCTGTGATAAATAATCTTTGTCACAGCTTAGACTCAGCGATGATAACGCAGTCGCCTTTTGGTAATCCGACCCATTGGTCAACGCAATATCGGCTTTGCCCGTTTTGACAGCCGCCATCGCGTCGGCATCAGTGGCAAACACTTGTGTGCTCATGGTAACATCCAATCGCTTGGCATAATGGCGCATGACATCATAGCCAAAGCCGTGCTCAAAACCATCTTGAGCAAAATAGGTGGTATTACCATTGACGGTGGCAATACGCAGCTGCTTTTGAGATAGGATACTATCAAAAGTCGCCATTTTTGGTGTCGCAACCACGCTAGTAGGTGAGGCAAAAGTATGAACATTGTCGACTTTGTCAGTAATACCCGCCTGGGTGGCAACATAAGCTAAGGGCAAACCAATCCCCATCACAGCTGCCAGCTTTTTACTGGCGCCCAACCATTTTAACGGCTTGATAAAGCGATCAATGAGCTGAGCGGACGGATTAGCCAGTTGCGCCAAATCTTGCACATGGCTAGGCACCGCTGGAACCCGCGACTGCGCAATTTTTGGCGACATCACCCCACCCAAACAAGGCTTGAATTGAATCGGGAAGAATTGCAAGCGTTTAAATTGGGTCGCGTATTTACTAAAGCGTAATAAAGGGTGTTGAAACGGGTATAAAGTTAAAGGGCTTAAAAATGCTTTGACCGACATCGAAATCGACGCAGGATAGGTCAAAGCCAAATCATCACAATACTCAAATGATGAGTTTAGCGGCATGTGTCACTCCACGGTGCACATACGTTAGATACGTTAAATTAATAAAAAACAACTATGCCAAATGAAAACATTTTATGAAACTAAGAACCGAATCGATAGTTAAACTAAGCACCAGTTAAACCTAGTACTAATCAGCCAAGCCACATAAGTACATGGCTTCTAACTATCTAACTCTATCCTAAATCTCACCAAAAAAGCTTCCATCCAAAATAGGTCGTTATTAACTTAACGCTAAAAAAAGAGCCAAACAGGTTGGCTCCCCTTATACCTAGGACGGTGATAATTCCCTATCCATTGTAGAGAATTATCGAAATAAATAATAATCAAGTACAACCCGTAAAAGGGTTAAAATTTTTGTAAGTACTGGCAAATTAAAAATTGTTTAATAAGCCCAAGCACTTATATACAGAATTTAACGTAGGGTAACGTATGGCACGCATAAAATAAATAAACAATAACAATATTTACTGCATGGCATTACAGTTAGTTATATGAAACAATGGGGGTATTGTAGTGAAATTAAAGTTACGCGTCATGTTTTTGAACGTAACGAAAGGCAAATTTATGATAAAAAGCGTAAAAAACCCGCTAAAATGCAATTAACGGGTAATAATTAGTCAATAAATTGCCCAATTTTAGGCGGGATTATCGATATCGACAAAATCAACGGTCAAAGCAAGATTTTCTTTGACATAATTCCCCAATGCAAGCACACCACCTCGCTCAGTGGCATGATGTCCACAGGCAAAATACTCAATACCCAACTCACGGGCTATGTGAGTGGTTCGCTCTGATACTTCACCGGAGATATAGGCTTGACAACCCATTTGTGCCGCTTGCTCAATCATATCCTGTGCGCCACCCGTACACAGACCGATGCGCGAAATTGTTTGATTACCCCCGGATAAATGTAGGGGCGGACGGCTTAAGGTAGTCGATAGTTTGTTGGTGAGAGCTGCAATCGACAACGGCGCTGCTAAATCCACGATATTACCAATCGGGTGTTTTTCGTCAGGGTACAACGGTGACAAATCAGTCCAGCCCAACGCTCGCGCTAATTGGGCGTTATTGCCCAATTGGGGATGGGCGTCTAACGGTAAATGATAAGCCAGTAAGGAAATGCCGTGTTGCATCAACAAACGAATACGCTTGCCTTTCATGCCAATTAAAGGCGCAGGTTCCCCTTTCCAAAAATAGCCATGATGCACCAAAATCGCTTGGGCGTTGTGCGCAATCGCTTGTTCAATCAATGCCTCAGAGGCTGTGACACCGGTGAGGATGTGCTGTATCGGCTGCCCACCATCCACTTGCAGACCATTGGGACAATAATCTTGGAATTCATTAATTTTTAATAGCTCATTTAACCGATGCGCCAATTGAGTCGGACTCATTGATGTCGGGGGTTGGTTCATTGTATTTTTCAAACTTGTATCTTTCAAAATTCTGTCTTCCAAACTTGTATCTCTTAAAAAATGCATCATGTTTTTACAGTGGTGCGTATTTTTACAGTCGTTCTGTGTTTCTAACGTCTGCAGTGTTTAACATACAGTATTTAATCGGTTATTTGGGTAGCTTGCTTGCCGTGTCATTTGGGGTGATATTGTTGACCGCCTTTTGCACCACTTTTTCTTTAATTGCCTGTTTTTTCTCTGCAATTTCTTCATCAGTCAATTTTTCCGTATGACTGATATTGTCGATATGGGGCGTAGTAGCATGCGGATGTTCTTCTGGCTGCGATGTCAGGGTGGTTTTATGCCCTTTACTATTTTTACCATCGTTTGCAATCGGTTTATCATCATAGATAATATTACCATCGCTATCGATGAGCGCATAGTTCATCGGCTGTTTACGCGGGATAAAAAAGTCAGAGGGTTGGGTCATCAAATGCGAGGCGACCAATTCAAATAAGAATTTCCACTCAAAGACTTTCACATCACGCGCGCGTAAGGCGGTCATTAAGGCGAGTGAAAAACTAACCATCAAGTTAATCATACCGATGACCATCACCCCAAATAGACTGACCAAAATAATACCGATTTCTGGAAACTCGCCCGTGTTGGCATAAATGTTAAAAATCCCATGAATAAAGTTGGCAGATGCAAAGGCAATGTGGCGAATATCGAGCGGTAAGCCAAAAATATAACCGATGGTCGCCGTACTACCCAAAAAGCAACCGAATAAAAAGTTACTCATAATCGCACCCAGATTGCGCTCGATAAAATCGCTAAAACGCAATAACGTGACAGGTGTCATCATCCGTTTGAGGGTAGGATGGTTGCGGATACGCTCGCCAATTTTGTTGTGTACCGCAAGATTATCGTAATAGCCTGCAATCAATCCTGAAATATACAAATACACCCCAGCAATCGCGGCATGAAAGATAGCAAGCGAGGTAAACGGGTTGAGATCATGCAGCAAGTGCTCTGCGCTAGCTTCCGATGTTAACGGACGACCCAGTCCATACAGCCACAGGGACGAAATCAGTAGCGCAATCGGCATTGCAATTGAAATATTACCCATAATGGCAATAAACTGGGTGCGCATGATATCAACGACCAATTCTGTCAATTTGGTAAATCGTGCCGCTTTGCGTCCTTTTACCTCTGAGATGGTTGAAGCAATCGCGGCAGCCGTCATGGCAGGCTGTTTGGTCGCCACTGTACCACCAATGATATGAATTGCCACAAAGCCAAGACCATAAATCATACTGTTTAAAAAAGCCACGCCAAACGGTGCCAGTGGTAAGGATTTCCCTAGGATTTTAAGGGTCGCCATACAGCCGATGAGTAGACCACCCAATGCCGCTTTTTTATACATACGGCGATAGCCCGCTTTATCGGTACTGATATAATGCTCGCCGACCTTACTGGCAGTCTCAGTCACACGGCGCGACAAGAGCGCGGTATTGATGCCAAATAAATATCTAAAACTACTGCGGTGGTATGAATCTTCATACAACGTGTTAATGAGCTCTATGATGGTTTTTTTCTTGATATGATCGTTGTCCGATAGCAGTGACACCAACAATTCAAGACGCTGCAAGCTTTGCTCAAGGCGCACCAACATATTGGTGGTACGCACAGTAATACCCGTTCGATGTATACGGCGACGGATGTTTTGCATCATAGTGCGCGCTTGGTCGGTCAACACTAAAATTTGACTGCTATCCACCTCAGGCTGTGGCATCGCTTGCTCATCCCCTGGCTGCATGCTGAGCTGGTATTGACTGACAAATTCAGCGACTTCGCGATTTAGCGCAATGAAAGTATCTTGATTGTCAATCGGATTGGGAAATGCCTTTATTAAATCGGCATTGAGCCCGATGCCGTTGATACGCGCCGTTAAAATAGTAATGGCTTTGAGCACATTGGCTTCAAGCGCTTGCACTAACGCTTCTTTGCCTGTAGGTACTTTAAGGATGAGTATCAGTTCAATCCACCGACGCTCATTGATTAAGCGCACCCAGTAGCGGGTTTTTGGAGTGGCAAAAAACGCATTAAATAAGCCAATCAAATCGCGGTCATCGGGTACAGAGGGTAATAGCTTTTCACCGACCAAATCAAAAAATTGCGAAGTAAAGCCAGCGTCTGACAAGATACCCAAATCCGTGTATAGCGACACCTGACGATAACGACTAATCAAGGTAAGCATAAACACACAAAACCCTTCTGCCCACACACGATTGCCGCGCAATAGTCGAACGAATAGTGCCATCTGTTCATTGGCGGTCGTAGCATCATTTGCACGGTTACGCAAGGTATCTAGCAGTTGTTTAAATAGGGTAACTTGCGGAAAATCACGCAGCGCATTAATTTCGTTTAAAATAGTAGTTAAACGCGCTTCTAAGGTTGGCATCACCTTTAATTGGTCTGCCATATCCGCCGCATCATAACGATGTTGGGCATTGAGTAAAGCATCTTGATTATTAGGTTGCGATAAATTCGTCAAACTAACCTCGAAGTAAACAGAAAATTGAATCGTTTTTTTAAATAGGGTGAATCACAACTATAAGAAAAAATACGAAAATAGATATCTTAAGATGAAAATTTAATCGACTCATCAGAAAAAATCCATCATTTATTTGCAACAAAAATCTTATGGGCCAAGGTTTAAAGACAGTAAGGGATAAAATAACGCGACGCGTTACCGCATTTATGTATTCGAGAAAACAACCTGACTGATTATCCTAATTGATTATCTAGCCGCAGCGATTATACTATGGTTACTCTGTTGACTGATTTTTTTCTATGGCATCGACTATAACCACCCAATCAAAAAGCACCAAACAACCCAATATCGAATCAACACACAATGAGGTAACCCAATACTACTATCCAGATCCCGTGAGCCAACAGGTGATACAGCAGTGGCTATTTATGGATTTACTGCCGTGGCAACAGGCAACTTGGCAGTATTTGACCACCCATCTACACGCCTTGCCGCACGCGATGTTGTTTGCAGGCAATGCAGGGACGGGTAAACGCGCCTTTGTCTATCGGTTTGTTGCATGGGCATTGTGTGAGAATCAACGGGACAATGTACAAGGTGTCACAACTGCCTGTGGGCAATGCCAAAGTTGCCAATGGCTGATCGCCAATACCCACCCCGATCTTTATCAAATTCCCACACCCACCGTGGCGCGTGACGCGTCGCCCAAACCTAAAGTAAACAATGCTCTTGTGGCGCAAGCCCCAACCCATCAGTCAAGTTATAGCATCAAGATTGACGAAATTCGGGAATTACAGCCGTTTGTCACCCAGTCGAGTGGCGGATTAAGAATCGTGGTTATTCACCAAGCTGATGCGATGACCCTAGCAGCCAGTAACGCGCTTCTTAAGACATTAGAAGAGCCTGCCGAAAATGTGTTGATGCTGTTAATTAGCGATAGTCCTTCGCAGCTACTGCCAACGATTCGCTCGCGGCTACAGGCATTTTCAGTGAGCCATGTGACCCCCGCTCAATCAATGCAAGTGATGCAGCAATTAATGCCCAATACCGATGCCGTGACTTTACAACAAGTCAATGGATGGTCTGGTTATGCGCCTTTTTTGGCACTGCAAATGTTAAACAGCGAATGGTATCAACACCGCCAAACTTGGATAAACAGCTTTCAAGCGGTTCGTAGTGGGCAACGTACGCCTGTACAAGCCAGCAACTATTGGCAAAAAACGCTGACATTGACGGACTTTTTATACTTGTCGCAAGCCTTGTTAGTACCATTGGGGCAATTTGCCGTCGGTATCTCAGCGTCATCCAATGACTTGGATTTTGGCAAGCTGCAGCCACCACCGACATTAAAGCAAATTAGCCAGTTACAACAGGTCATCGATCAAATCTGGCAAGATAGACAGCAACATATCCAAGATAAGTTATGCTATGATAAAATTTTTAGCACCATGCTTGATTGCTAATCTATTCAATTATCTATATTACCCAATTATCTATATTATTTATCATTCACCATGCGTTGGTAACCCCATGCGTTAGTAAAAGGAACAGTGATTATGGCAATGCCATCTCGTGGCGGTATCACCACCATTAACTATGATACGATCGAAAAATTGTATGCGAGCTATCTGCCTTTTATTGAAAACGGTGCGTTATTTATTCCTACTAACCAGCAGCAACAACTAGGCAGTCAAACCTTTGTGGCAATCACTTTGCCAAATTCGAGTGAGAGAATGCCGCTGCATGGTAAAGTGGTGTGGGTCAACCACCGCGCACAAGCACAGCGCCCCGCAGGCTATGCGTTACAGCTTGGCAAAGATGAAGCAGGGTTACGCATCAAAAACGAAGTCGACCGCCTGTTAGCGGGTCATATCAGCTCAGATAAACCCACCTTTACGCTATAAATTTTGGAAATTCTGGCAGTTTTAGCCTGTGATTGTTAAAGGTGAGCGATTGTTAAAGGTGAGCGGATGCTTAATCCTGTAAGTCGCTAGCTTTTTTTTCTATTGCGCAATGGTTAATCATCACTCTGCGTCTTGATGCCTTTCTCATGTTTAGTCCCTTTTTTGCGTATTTTTCTATTGGTAGAAAATGAAATGCAATTTAGTCAATCCTTGTGTCAAATTACTTGTATAAAATAGCTTTCAGGCGTAAAATATACGACTATTTTTGCTTTGTTCCTAAGAATGGCATGTCACAATCGTTAACGCAACCGTCTTTTGATCTAACCGCAAGCCTGCCCGTCATCACCATTGATGGCTCAAGTGGTGCAGGTAAAGGTACATTGACGGCAAGACTGGCAAAGCTGCTGGATTATCAAATTTTGGATTCAGGGGCGCTGTATCGGATTGTGGGGCTTGCAGCCCACCAAGCGGGTTTGTTAACGGACAACATTGATGAAACTGCGTTAGCTGATTTAACCCAATCGTTGAAAATTGAGTTTGCAGCCGCAAAAGCGGGTTCTGAGCATGTGACAGTGCTCGTGAATGCCAACGATGTGAGCGAAGTGATTCGCACCGAAGAAGTGGGTAACTTTGCGTCAAAAGTCGCGGTATTCCCGAAGGTGCGTCAAGCGCTATTAGAGTTACAAAAAAATATGGCAACGTCGCAAGGCAACCCAAAAAAGGGCTTGATTGCAGACGGGCGTGATATGGGCACAGTGGTTTTTCCCGATGCAACGCTGAAAGTTTATCTGGTCGCATCCTCTGAGGCACGAGCCGAGCGCCGAGTCAGTCAGTTAACCAACGCTGGCAAACAGGCAGATTTTGACGAAATTTTGGCACAAATTATTGCCCGTGATGAGCGTGATAGTACACGCAGTGCCTCACCGGCTAAGCCTGCCGATGATGCGATAGTGATTGATAGCTCAGCCATCGATGCTGAGCAAGTGTTTAACCAAGTTTGGCAACTATGTGTTGAGCGCGGTTTGACAATTAACTAACTATTTTTTAACTAACAGTTTTTAAAAGTTTTATCGATTTTTTATAGGCACTAAAACCAGCCTTATGTTTATAAAAAATCTTAATTTGAACCGTACTGTGCTGGACAGGCTACGGCTATACAAAGGTAAATTTTATGATGGAATCATTTGCTGAACTGTTTGAAGCAAGCCAAGTACTTGACGTAGAACGCGGTGCAGTTATCTCAGGTACCGTAGTTGCGATTGATAGCGACTGGATTACCGTAGATACGGGTCTAAAATCAGAAGGTATCGTTGCGCGTTCAGAATTTTTGAATGAACAAGGCGAGCTTGAAGTAGCAGTTGGCGACCAAGTTCAAGTCGTTGTAGATGCGGTTGACAATGGCATGGGTCAAACCCTATTGTCACGTGAAAAAGCAAAACGTGCTGAAACTTGGAACGTACTTGAAAAACTTTACGAAAACAATGAGATCGTAACCGGTGTTATCTCTGGTAAAGTTAAAGGTGGTTTCACGGTTGATATCGGTTCAGTACGTGCGTTCTTACCAGGTTCATTGGTGGACACTCGCCCAGTACGCGACACGGCGCACTTAGAAGGCAAAGAGCTAGAATTTAAAGTCATCAAACTGGATCAAAAACGCAACAACGTCGTTGTTAGCCGCCGCGCTGTGATGGAATCTGAAAACTCAGCAGAGCGCGAAGCACTACTATCTAACCTTGAAGAAGGTCAAGAAGTGGTCGGCGTGGTGAAAAACTTAACTGATTACGGTGCATTCGTAGACCTAGGTGGTATCGATGGTCTATTACACATCACAGATATGGCATGGCGCCGTATCAAGCACCCATCAGAAGTGGTTGAAGTGGGTCAAGAATTAAAAGTTAAAGTATTAAAATTTGACCGTGAACGTAACCGTGTCAGCTTAGGTCTAAAACAACTAGGCACTGACCCATGGCAAGACGTTCTTAACAACTATCCAAAAGGTACTAACGTTAAAGCACGTGTAACTAACCTGACTGATTATGGTTGTTTTGCTGAAATCGCTGATGGTATCGAAGGCTTGGTACACGTTTCTGAAATGGATCATACCAACAAAAACATCCATCCTTCAAAAGTGGTACAAATCGGTGACGAGATCATGGTTCAAATCCTTGATATTGATGAAGACCGTCGTCGTATCAGCTTAGGTATCAAACAAACCATGCCAAACCCATGGGAAGAGTTTGATAAGAACCACCAAAAAGGCGACAAAGTATCTGGTACTATCAAATCAATCACTGACTTCGGTATCTTTATCGGTCTAGAAGGTGGTATTGATGGTCTAGTTCACTTATCAGACCTTTCTTGGACTGAAAGTGGTGAAGAAGCGATTCGTAACTACAATAAAGGTGATACCGTTGAAGCGGTCATCTTGTCTGTAGACGCAGAAGCTAACCGTATCAGCTTAGGTATCAAACAACTTAACAGCGACCCATTCAATGAATACCTAGTATCAAATGATCGTGGTGCGGTAGTGAAAGGGGTAGTGACTGACGTTGATGCCAAAGGCGCTAAAGTAAAACTAGCTGACGATGTAGAAGGCTACTTACGTGCTTCAGAAATCCAACAAGACAAAGTAGACGATGCGACCACTGTACTGAATGTCGGTGATGAAGTTGAAGCGAAAATTGTCAGCGTGGATCGCAAAACTCGCGGTATCAACCTATCAGTTCGTGCAAAAGACGAAGCAGAGCAACGTGATGCTATCAAAGCATTAAGTTCAAATGCAGCGGTTGATACACAGGAATATCATGTGCTAAAGCCAACTGCTTCACGGCTGAAGCGGTAATTTTCTGCCCACGACCTGCTTTACGGTCAGGTTGCGTATAGACGGCTACAATTTCATGTTCTGTTTTTAGGAGAGCGTCTAATGCCACAGCCGCGAATTCGGGCGTGCCTGCAAAGATGATTTTCAAGAAATACTCGGAAAAAAGGAGAAGATTAAAACAATTATAGCAAAACTCGAGCAGCTACAGATTTATCCTGCATAAAAAGCCGATAGAGCGGTTCTAACTGAATGATGTAAGAGAGTTTTATTCAAAAAATAGCGCAAGGATCCTTGATAGCTTATCGCTCAAAATTTGTATTTCATATAAATAAAACTCATGCAAAATTTAAAAATTATTCATAGAAGTTTTGTATTGCAAGGCGATTGAACGGGTTATACTAGTTTCCATATGCAATTGAATGTCAGCTCATCGGTTAAAATGTAGCGCGCAAACTTACTGCCTTCGGTAATTTAGG